>Ga0209728_1000347_pt1 | contig 41213 bp, 68 predicted proteins | sample RifGroD1_FD_183997 | JGI IMG/M metagenome (GOLD analysis project Ga0209728, IMG submission 183997) | Groundwater microbial communities from Rifle, Colorado, USA - Groundwater D1 (SPAdes) (version 2) | ecosystem: Environmental > Aquatic > Deep subsurface > Groundwater | place: Rifle, Colorado... | reverse complement strand
AGCAAGATGGAAGTAGGGCATAAAGGATCAGGAAAGCACTGGACTAAAAAAGAAGTTGAGAATAGAACTGCGGCTGCTCAAAAACTAAAAAGCAAAACTCAAGCAAAAATGAAGATGCCTATTTGGCTAGATGAAGAAGCTCGAAGAGTATGGAAAAAAACTTTAAAAGAAATGGCTGAATTCGATTTGCTTGAAAAAGTAGATGAAGAAGGTCTTGCAATATATTGTGATTCGATAGCTAGACACCAAGAGGCATCACTTAAAGTTAGAGAAGAAGGATTTGTAACTATAAATGCCCAAGGAACTGAAACCGTAAGTCCGAATGTTAAAGCGGCTCAGAGTTACGCAAGGCAAGCTTTGCAATATTCCGATAAATACGGTCTTAACGCAAACTCAAGAGCAAGGTTAGCGAAAAAGATGGCCGAAAAGGAAGATGATCCTAATGCCGACTTATTCGATTGAAGAAATCAAACTACTCCACCCAACGACTAAATATGCCGTAGAAATAATAAATGGTCAACGAATAGCATGCGAGCTTGAAATACTTTCTTGCCAGCGCCATCTAAACGATTTGGAAAGACAAGGAACTGAAGACTTTCCTTATGTTTTTGATGAAACAAGAGCAAATAGAATTTTTGATTGGTTTGAAAGATGTTGTCGACATGTTAAGGGTGTGTTTAGCGGTCAATTTATACAACTTGTTCCACATCAACATTTTGACCTTGGATGTTTATTCGGATGGGTCCATATGAAAACGGGTCGCCGAAGATTTAAAAAATCATATAAACAAGTGTCGAGAGGTAACGCGAAGTCGGCAGAAATGTCAGGCGTTGCGTTGTATGGATTATGTGGAGATTGCTATTACCCGCCAGGTAGTCCACATTTGCGAATATATGAAAATAATCCACAGGTTGAATGTGCGGCCGTAGACAAAGAGCAAGCAAAAATAGTATGGAACGATGCTAAGTCAATGGGAGAAGGAAGCCCTGATATACTTAAAAGATTAAGTATTAAAAGGACTTATGTAGAGCACAGACAAAGAGGCGGGCATCTCAGGGCATTGTCCAAAGATACCAAAAATAAAGATGGTTTGTCGCCTTGTATATTTTGCCTTGACGAATACCACGCGAATCCTACCTCTGAGGTACACGATGTTGGTTATTCTGCATTTGGTAAAAGAGCACAAAATTTGATGTGTATTATTACCACAGCTGGAAAGGATGCTGAAAATAATCCTTGTAAAAAAGAGTACGACATTTGTGTGAAAATACTCAAATGCGAAATAATAGACGAGCACTACTTTGTAATAATTCGCCAGATTGATGAAAAAGATAGCCCGCATGATTTTGTAGTTGCTATAAAAAAAGCAAACCCTATGCTACAGAATGAAAATGAATACTCACAGTATTTATTAGAGCAAATAGAAGACGAGCATAACAAGGCTTATGGGTCTAGAGATTATGCTAAAATCCGTGAATATCTAACTAAGCGCTGCAATCTATGGCAGATGGACAGCGAAAAGAAATTCATGGACGGACTGATGGACAAATATAAAGCGTTGGGAAAAAGTAGAGATGAATTCTTGGAGTTAGTGAAAGGGCGCGAATGTTATTCTGGAGCTGACTTATCAAAGAGAATAGATTTAACCGGAAACGGTTATATATTTCCGCTTGACGATGGAAGATATGCCGTAACTGCCCATGGTTGGTTACCGCAAGATAAAGTCCAATGGCATAAAGATAACGACCGCATGGACTATGAGTACCTGCAAAAAGATGGATGGTGCACTATTCAGGACGGCGGTGTTATCGATACAGACGGGATTATTGAATACTCAGAAAAAATGGTATCTGAACAAGGCTGGAGGATAAAAGAATGGGACCTTGACCCCGCCACAGCTTATCAGTTTGGAACGGACTTGAAGAAACATAATTATTCAGATGATCAAGTTGTTGACATTAGGCAAGGTCCACTAACACTATCTGAGCCTACGAAGTTTTTTAAAGAACTTGTTATAACAGGCAAACTCGTACACGATGGGAGCCCCTTGTTAACTTGGTGTGTAAGTAATGCTATGGAGGTTGATAAAGGCGGCGGGCTTATTATGCTATCTAAAAAACATAAAGATGATACGCAAAGAATTGATTTATTGGCGGCGATAATAACAGCAATGCGAAGAGCGATGGTACAGGAAAGTAATAATAAGTGCCCATACAATGCAAATCGAGGAATAATGATGTTATAAAGGATGTGAAAACCTTTGAAAATATGCCTATTTGGCAAGGAAATCGAAATAAAAAATCAAATAACGCAGAGTTTACCGAAATTGCAGGATGATTCTGCATGGAGTAATTATTTGAATGGTAAAGGTTACAATGTGTCAGCAACTACCGCATTAAAGGTTGCGGTAGTGATTAGATGTGTTGATGTGGTAGCAAAGACGATGGCGAGCCTCGGATGTTATCTGCAAAAAGAGACTGACCAAGGGAAAACAAAAGCGCAGAATCATCCTCTCTATAAAATGCTGAGGATGCTACCAAATCCCAAAACAACGAGCTATGAATTTTGGCACATGTACATTGTAAATCTAATGTTGAGCTGGGGAGCATTTGCGAAAATCGAGAGAGATCAAAATGGATTTATAAAAGGCCTTTGGAATATACCAACCTGCAGAGTATTTAAAAATTGGAACACTGTAAGCGCTGAAAATTATATTGACGTGACTTACAGCAACGGAAAATACGAACGATTATACGAAGGTGAGTATATGTACACGCCGGGCTTCAGATTTCAAGATGAAAAAGATCCGGAAGATGCTATAAAAATCGCATCTGATGTATTAGGCTTGACGATGGCTTTAAACGGATATGCTAAGGACTTTTTCGAGAATGGAAGTAATCTTGGAGGATTTATTGAATATCCAACATCTGTCCAAGCAGAGGCATTCAGCAAATTTAAAGAAGATTGGCAAAAAACTTATGCCGGGGTAATGAATCAACATAAGTGGGCTATACTTGAGGGTGGTTTTAAGGTCAATAAAATGGATAGTAACCCAACGGATGCACAAGCCCTTGAATCTCGAAAAATGCAGATCGAGGAAGTATGTAGGATATGGGGCGTACCTCCGCATAAGGTGTTTATGCTGGATAGAATGACCTTTAACAACGTGGAGCAAATCAATATTGAGTATGTGCAGGAGTGCTTAAACCCAATGGCAGAGAGGTTGGAACAAACGATATATAAAGACTTATTAAACAGTAAGGAGCAAAATAAGCTTTCTGCAAACTTTAGCACGAACAAACTCTTGAAAGGTGATACAGCAACTAGGACGACTTATTACAACAGTATGAGACAAAACGGAGTAATGAGTTCGAACGACATAAGAGATTTGGAAGAAATGAATAGAATATCTGCAGAAGATGGAGGGGATGAGTACTTGGTAAATGGTAATATGATAAGTCTTAGAAATGCTAAAGATAATTTACCGAAATCCTTACAGAAAGGTGGTAGCAATAATGCCGAAACAAATAAATAAATATTGGGAAGTAAGAATGAAAGCTCAAGACAAAAAAGTCGGTGAGCTTTTATTATATGGCGAAATAGCTAGTACTAGCTACTGGGGAGACGAAGTCACGCCGACACAGATTGACGCTGATATAAAAGCCCTCGGTGAGATCGATACACTTAATGTGTACATCAACTCTGGAGGTGGCTCAGTTTTTGCAGGACAGGCAATATATAACATAATTAAACGCTGTAAGGCAGGAATTAAAAATGCTTATATTGACGGCTTAGCGGCTTCGATGGCATCCGTCATACCACTGGCATGTGACAAAGTATACATGCCAAGTAACGCAACCATGATGGTACATAATCCGATATGTGGTGTATATGGAAATGCAGGAGAACTTAGGGTTATAGCTGATAGGTTGGATAAAATCCGAGAAAGTATTTTGGATGTATATAAAGAAAAAACAGGACTTGATGAAACAAAATTGATTGAGCTCATGGATGCAGAAACTTGGATGACAGCCAAAGAAGCTATTGCGATGGGTTTTGCAGATGAGATGCAAGCCGAAACAAAGATTACCGCCTCTGTGGATGGTGATTTTTTAATTTACGGTGATGTGAAAGTAGACACGACAGCATTTAAGAACTTTAAAGCGGAACAGATAGAAATACACAGGGGGGCAACTAAACCGCCTGAGCCTGTTATTAATACATTGCAAGACCAGAACAAAGAGTTCAAAAGAATAAAAAATAAAATACTAGGAGGAATTTAAAATGCCAGGTAAAAGATTAATTGAACTAAAGCAAGAAAGAGCAACCGTTACAAACAGCATAAGAAACATTATGACTGAGTTTGAAGGAAAGGAAATGGAAGCTGTAAAGAAAGAGGAACTACTAAAAGTTGAGAATAGGTTTGATGAAATAAATGACCTAATCTTGAAAGAAGAAAAACAGCTAAACAGAGAAAGAACGATAGGTGAGAAGCAGAACGACGATAACAAGACAAATAATGAAGGAAGAGTAGATGAAGCACAAGCGGCGTTCAAGGATTACATTATTTCAGGGAGCAAACAAGCCTTTGAAGTTTATGCTGCATTACAACAGGATAATCCAACTCAAGCTGGTTACCTTGTTGCCCCAGAACAATTCCAAAAAGAAATAATCAAAGGCATTGATAATGTATTTATTATGAGACAAAAAGGAAAAGTGTTGCCAGCGTTGAAAGAAGCGAAATCTTTAGGATATCCACAGCGAACAGCTAGGGTGTCAAATTTTACGTGGGGCACCGAGCTTTCCACGCCTACTGCAGATACAGCATTATCTGTTGGAAAGAGAGAGTTTAAACCAAACCCAGGTTCGCTTGAAATATTGGTTTCAAAAACGCTACTTAGGAATGCACCATACGCAGAAGGATTCATAATGTCTGAATTAACATTTGGTGTTGGAGAATCGCTTGAAAAAGCTTACATGGCTGGAACAGGATTTAATCAGCCACTCGGACTGTTTACTGCATCTGCAGATGGCATAAGCATAGCAAGAGACGTCGCTACAGGAAATACTGCCACATCAATGACTTTTGACGGCTTAATAGAAGCAAAGTACAGCATCAAGGATCAGTATCAGAAGGCTTGTGAATGGATATTCCATCGTGATGGAGTAAAACAAATTGCGAAAATCAAAGACGGTGACGGACAGTACATTTGGCAGCCTTCAGTTGTAGCAGGAACACCAGATATGCTTTTAAGCAAGCCTGTAAATAGTTCTGAATACGCGCCAAATACATTTACATCCGGATTATACACAGGCCTTTATGGCGATCTTTCTTGGTACTGGATGTGTGATGCACTAACGATGGAAATGCAGATATTATTGGAACTTTATGCTAGATCAAACCAGGTAGATTATATTCTCAGGATTGAAACAGATGGAGCTCCAGTACTTGAGGAAGCATTTGCAAGAGTAAAGCTTGGCTAAAACTAACGGCGGTAGAAATACCGCCTAATAATATTTAAAATTGGAGGAATGAAAATAATGATGGAATCAATTTTGAAAGAAACTAAAATTGACAAAGTATTAAATAACACAGCAGCTGGAACAGCTGATACGCTAACAGGTGACATAATTGATTTGCAGGGATTTGACAGTGTGCTCTTGATTGCTACTACAGGCGATGTTGCTGCAACAGCAGTCGGAACACTAAAGGCGTATTGTGGTGATGCGGCAGCTTTGGGGGATGGTGCATACAAAACAGCAACTGCAACATTTACAGCTGATTCAACAAATGCAGACAATAAGATCGTAGCGCTTGATGTAATCAGACCGGGTAAAAGATATGTTAGAGCTGACTTTGTCAGAGCTACAGCAAATATCCCGGTAGAGTCAATTGTAGCTATTCGCTACAATGCGAGAAATATACCATGTGCACAGCCAGCAGATGTTGTCGCAAGTGGTATTTCAGTAAACTAATTTAAAGCCCAGTGTAACAGCTGGGCTAATCTTATACTTGGAGGTAAATGAAAATGGCAGGAGAAAATGCAAAAGTACATAAATCACAAAACCCTGACTTGTTAACAGTTGAAAGCGGTGGGGAAATAAAGGTTGTTTCTGGTGGCAAAATTACAGCAAATGGAACACAAGCGGCTACGATTGCAGTACAAACAGGAGCGGCAGGAGCGAACCCGACACAGGCAGAGTATGCCGTATTGGTTGCGGCATTTAACGCACTTGTTACAGCTTGTAAAAATGTAGGCATAATTGCATAGGAGGGCGTATGAAAATCAAACTATTAAAAGAAATATGCTGTCCTGAAGGTAGTTTCCAAATTGGCGATATAGTAGATTTGATTGAAAGTACCGCGATTGGATTGCTAGATGGCGGCTATGCAGAGGCTATTGTGGAGGACGGTGATAAAGTTGAGCCTGAAAATAATAACACCTCCAGCGACAGAACCCTTGACGTTGACGGAAGCAAAACTGCACCTAAGAGTAGACGGAAGTAATGATGATGCATTATTGACTAGCTTGATAAAACAAGCAAGGGAATATTGTGAGGATTACCAAGGCAAGAAGTTTATAACACAAACTTTGGAATTGGTCCTGGATAATTTTCCGTGTGCTGATTACATTGAGTTTAAATCTTGCTCTCCGGTGCAGTCAGTAACATCTGCAAAATATTACGATACTGCAGGAACTGAGTATACCTTGTCTAGTGGTGATTATATCGTTGATGCTGATAGTTTTGTCGCTAAGATAGTGCTTGGGTATAACAAGTCCTGGCCAAATACAATACTGCAACCTGTAAATGGTGTAAGAATTAGATTTGTTGCAGGTTATGGTGAGGCTACAGCGGTACCGGAGTCGGTAAAATGGGCTATGGTCTTACACATGAAGCTTTTGTATGACGATTACAAGCCGGATGAACGTGAGAAGCTTGAGAAAGCAAGAAATGCTTTACTTGGCATGAGAAGGGTTGTGAATGTATGAGGTCAGAGAGATTGCGACATCGAATAACTATACAAGTGCAATCGACCACTAGAGATAGTTACAATCAGCCAGTTGATACTTGGACAACATTTGCAACGGTGTGGGCTAACATAGTACAAAAGAGTAGCAGAGAGTTTTATTCAGCACAAAAAATAAATGCTGAAATAACAGAGTTGTTTGTAATCCGTTACTTGCCCGGATTACTCTCTAATATGCGAGTGATTTTTGACAATCGGTACTTTGATATTATCGGCCCGCCTATCATACCTAGGGAAATTAAGACTCAGATGCAAATAATATGCAAGGAGTTGATTTGATGGCTACTAATAACATAACCGGAATCAGGGATGTGCAAAGACTGCTTGATCGTGTCGGCCGTGCTCCTGCAAAGGTATTAACTAAGGCTACAAAACTAGGAGCCTATATTGTACGAAATCAAGCGCGCGCTAATGCTCCGGTTGATAGTGGAGCATTAAAACGAGGTATAAAGTTAAAAGCCGAGAAGCGAAGAGCAGGGAAAAAAGTATATCAAATTAGCTTTTTTGGTAGAGACGGCAAGACGGGTGAAGAGTTTATTAAAATCGAATCTGATGGAAGCAGATCCTTTTATCCAGTATCGCAGGAATATGGATGGAAAAGTGATGGAGGATACATAGAAGGTAAAAGGTTTTTACGTGATGCTTTTGAAAATAACAGAGAAGCTATAAAAGATGTAATACTAACATCTATGTTCAGAGAGTTGAACAGCGTGAGGTAATTATGGATATAGAACAAGGAATAATATTTGAATTAAATGCAGTGTCAGGATTGGAAAATAAAGTTTTTGCACTCAATGCGGATCCAAGAGCAGAGGTGCCTTATTTAGTTTTTGAGTTGTCCAACAGCGAACGCACGGAAATATTAGACTCAGGACACGATGGGCATGTTGAAGCAAACTATCAGCTAGATTTTTATCAAACTGATTTTACAAGTCTTAAAGCATTGCAAAAATTAATTGTGAAGAAAATAAAAACTTGGAACTTTACTAACCTTGCTATAACAGGTCCGTATGTTGAGCAAGCATCAATCACAGGCATATCACACGCATACTCGGAGCAATTAAAAATATATGCAGGGACAATTGAGTTACAAATAAACTATCACGAGGAGGACTAAAAATGAAAAGAGGAATGGGAACAACGATATCTATTGATGGAGTAAACATTGGCAAGCTTACTAATATCAAAACGCCTGAGATATCTGCAGATACAATTGATTCAACGACTTTGGATGTAACAGATAATCATAGAACATTTGAACCAGGAATGATTGACGCCGGTGAAATAACATTTGGTGGTTTTTATGAAAACAGCGATGCTGGTCTTACTGCTATAAAAGCGGCGATTGATGCAGGAACTTTAAACGCATACGTAATAACATTCCCGGCAACTATCGGGGCGACATGGTCATTTAATGGCTTAGTTACAAAGTTTAATACAGGCGAAGCAACGTTGGAAGATGGTGTATCCTTTGAAATTTCTGTTAAGATTTCGGGCAAACCAGTACTTGGGACAACTGCATCAGCTGGTATGAGTGCGGCTACCTTTGTACAAACTGACGGATCAACCGCACTTACGGCAGCGGCATTGACACCAACATTTGCAATTGGTACATTTGTGTACGGCTTTAACTACACAACACAGACTAGCTTTAAGCCTAAGTTTACAGCAGTAGGCCACACAATTAAGATATTTGTTAATGATGTTTACGTTGAAACTATATCTTCTGGTGTTGCTGGTTCTGACATTGCAATGGCATCAGCTGGAGCTAAGAAAGTAACTGCAGTAGTAACCGAAGCAGGAAAGACACCGAAAACATATACGTTTATGGTTTCAAGATTGTCGTAGTAAAAAATTACATAAAGAGACTATCTTTCGAGGTAGTCTCTTTAAATTTAAAATAAAATATTTGGAGGACAAATAAAGTGGAAAAAAACAACGATGTTGTAATTATAAATGTTGATAAACCAAGGAATTTGAGATTTGGGCATAAGGCTCTTAAATCAATAAAACAGATGACTGGAAAATCAGTTATGGAAATGAATTTGGCAGATCTGGATGATAAAGATCTTGAAAAAATATTTTATTGCGGGCTAAAGCACGAAGACAGTGAGCTGGAGCTTGAGCAAATAGAAGAAATACTTGACAAGACAAGTTACCATCAAGCAATTGAAGCTTTAACAGAAGCTTTAAATTTAGCCTTTGGTGTAAATGAAAAAAACGATCAGAGGACAGCGGAGAAGTAAAAGATTGGGACTGGGAAGAATCGTATAAAACTGCTGTCCGAGTAGGTATTACAGATACCGAGTACGACCATATGACACCTTATGAGCTAAATATTAGGGTAGAAATGTACTCGGAGCTAAAAAAAGAACAAAGAAAAGCGGATATCGTTACCGCTTTTTATTCTGCTTATTTTCAGAGACTTAAGACGCTATCCAGTAAGGATTTGAATGATATTTTAGATAAAATTGATAATCCGGAAATGGATGATTATGCAATGTTTGGTGTTATTAAGCGCTTGGATGCAATGTTTGGGGGTGAAGTCTGATGGCAATGATAGGGAATGTAATAGTTAGAGTTGGCGCAAATATCAATCCAATGCAGCAAGGTCTACAACAAGCACAGGGAAACTTGAGACGGTTTTCACAAACTGCCAACCAGTCAACAAATGCTATTAGAAACGCTATGCAGTCAATGGCTCAAGGCAGTACTTTGAATATGGGACTGATGGTAAGCTCATTATCTATGGGTAGGGCTGGATTAATTGCACTAGGTGCAGCGGCTGTAGTGTCGTTCGGCATGCTCAGTGCCAACGGTGTCCGTTCGGCTATGGAAGTTGAAGCGGCAGTGCAGCAACTTAATCGTATAATGGGGGCAAGTAGTACCGCATTTATGGAGTGGGCAAATACACAAGCAATTGCTTTTAATATGTCCAGGAGTGAAGCCCTAAAGTATGGTGCGGTATATGGTAATTTACTTACCACGATTACAAAAGACCAAGCCACAGTAACGTCATACACTCAAGACTTACTGAAAGCATCTGCGGTTGTCGCATCTGCCACAGGCAGAGAAATGACAGACGTAATGGAAAGAATCAGATCTGGTTTACTTGGTAACACGGAATCAATTGAGGACTTAGGAATTAACGTCAATGTCGCATTGCTTGAAAGTACCGAAACATTCAAAAGGTTTGCGAATGGCAAGTCTTGGGACCAGTTGGATTTTAGGACTCAGCAACAAATAAGGCTGTTTGGAATACTTGAACAAGCAACTAGTAAATACGGTAATGAAGTTAATAAGAATACATCTTCAAGTATTGCACAACTAAATGCATTGTTAAAAGATTCGATGTTGAATATCGGACAGGCGTTTTTACCACTAGTAAACGTAGTAGTACCAATATTAATAGATTTTGCAAATAACTTAAAATATGTAACAGGTGTTTTTTCGCAATTCACTCAGGCACTTTTTGGAGTTAATTCGACACAATCGCAAAATGCTACAAATGCATTAAAGGCATCCAAGGCACAAACCGCATTAGGTAATGCAACTAAGAAGGCTGGAGATAACGCAAAAAAAGGTGTCGCAGGATTCGATGAAATAAATCAGTTGCAAGAGAGTATTGCGGCTAATGCGGCAGATGCAACTAGCGTTACAGGTAGTAGCTCTGTGACTGCCACAAAACAAGATACCAGTAGCTTAATGCCTAAAGGATTAACTGAATTCGTTGATAAACTCAAGAAAGATTTTACGCCAGCATTAACAGATTTAAATGCGTCATTTAAAGATTTAAAGGACGCATCTACAGACCTGTGGAAAACATTAGAACCATATTTGAAACCAGTTGCAAAAACTGTGCTTGATACGCTGGGTAATACAGCTGAGGGTATTGCAAAAGGTGCTTTTTATAAACTTAGTGGATCAATTGAAAAAATTACAGGAGCCACCAATATTGCAAACGGATTAATCAAAGGTGATTTTCCAACAACTTTGAAGGGTTTAGAACAAGTAACAGATGGCACGTGGAAAGGTATAAAAGGATCGGTTATATCTGTATTAAACCCAATATTTCCTGATATTGAAGATAAATTAAATAATACAGAAAAGATATGGAAAGCAGGATGGAGTAAAATAAAGGATCATGTGAAAACATACGGAGATCCAACTAAGTTGGAAGCATCTGATTTTACGGATTTTATAAAGGATGAATTTAGTAAGAAATTTCAGAAAGTCAAGGAGGATTCGGCGGCTAAATGGGTTGAAATAACCTCTAATCTATCAACCAAGTGGGACGAAATAAAAACAAATGCCGGAACCAAGTGGGAAGAAATAAGAACAACTTTGAGCGGTAAATGGGAGCTTATAAAATCAATAACCTGGGGTGATGTAAAAGATAAAGTATTATCTAAGTGGGACGAATTAAAAACAGAATCGGGACCTAAATGGGAGGCATTTAAAACTACGCTTAATGATAAGTGGACGTTAATAAAAGATCAAATTGGGTGGAGTGATATTAAAGATACAGTGTTGTCAAAATGGGATGATTTGAAGAAAGAGTCAGGACCTAAATGGGATACTTTTAAAACATCTATCGAAGGGAAATGGGAAGCTATTAAGTTAATAAAATGGGACACTGTTAAAACTGCAATATTGAAGGTTTGGGAAGGATTAAAAACGGACACAGCAACAATATGGGATGGTATGGGTAAAACCATTAAAAGCAGTATAAATGTAGCAATAAACCTTATAAATGATTTTATTAATAAAGTTAATAGCATGAAAATAGACATACCTAAAGTAACGATTAATGGCAATACAATAGGAGGCGGGTCAATTGGATTTCCACAAATTCCTCTAATAAAACCAATACCATTAGCTAACGGGGGAATAACCGATGTTAACAGACCGTTTTTGGCAAAAGTAGGTGACAACAAAACACAAAGGGAGGTAGTCGCTCCACTTGGGGATTTAACTGATATGATTACGAGTTCGGTTAGCTCCGCTATGCTAAATGTAATGCAATTTAGTCAACCATCACAATCAAAAAACGCTGAAGCTAATCTCTATGTGGATGGTGTTCGGCTTGCTAGAGCGATAATACCGCTTATAGATAAAGAATTATCAAGGATAGGTAAACCTACATTGTTACAAACTGTGTAAAAATAGGTATATTGTATAATCTATTACAACACTGTACAATATACCTAAAAATATCAGGAGGAACAAAAGTGAAGAAAATTATTTTAGGAATGGTGTTATTAGCATCCTTAGTTTTAGCAAGTGTATCATTTGCATCTACAGGTAGTTTTACAGCATTAAAAGCAAGTTTCAAAGTATTGGTCAATGGCGTGGAATTAAAGTCAGATAAGCCTATTGTAACGATTGGCGGCAGTACTTACTTACCGCTTTCAGATGTTAGTAAAGCTTTGGGTATAAAAGTAAATTTTAATACTAAAAAGAATCAAATCGAAGTAGGAGAAACCAACTTAGGAAACAACAAGGCTGTATCATTTAAGAATCCCGGCAATATCGGAAGTGCACAAATATTAACATTAAACGATTATGACGGTATAAAAAAGTTCTCAGTAAATTTAACATCGGTGTTAAGAGGGGATCCCGCTCTATACTATTTAAAAAGTGATTATGATAGCACCAAATATCCTGAAAACGGATACGAATACTTAGTAGCCAAGATTGATTTTAAAGTTTTATCCCTAAAAAAAGATACTTGTTATGATGTGAGTGGGGGATCACAATTTGATTTAATATCTCAACAAGGTGTAGAATATGAGTATTCGGACGTTTATCCAAAAGAATACCTGGATGGGAATGTATACGAAGGTGCGGAAAAAAATGGAGTTGTAGTTTATAAAATAAAAACAAGTGATTTAAAACCACGCATAGCCTTTGGAAGAAACTATGACGGCACTGGGGGCGTATGGTTTAAAGCTTACAAAGATAAATAAGCACTAACAATAACAATAACAATAAAAAAACACTCTAACAGGGTGTTTTTTTATTGCTCCAAAAGGAGGCAAGCCCCTTGATTAAAATAAATAGTGTTACTATCCCAACTCCGTCCGACTATACAGTTGGCATTATGGACATAAGCAAAGCCGAAAGAAATGCTACTGGCGAAATGATAATTGAGAGAATAGCAACTAAAAGAAAATTAGACCTGAGCTGGAAATATATTTCTCAAGATGATCTATCGGATTTGTTGAATAAAATAACAGCTGTATTTTTTACAGTAGAGTATCCTGATCCACAGACTGGAGTTTTAAAAACTGGAACATTTTACGTCGGCGATAGAAGTGCAGCGGCAATTGACTACAGAAGCGGTGTAATGCGATGGAAAGATATTAAATTTAATTTTATTGAAAAGTAGGTGTAAGCATGTATCCAGTATCGACTGAGTTTTTAGATAAAATAAAAGCATCTATTAGGCAAGTATACGGTAGGGTGCAGATTGATTATACCGACCCTTTTATCGACCAAAGCATTACAGCATCAGCGAGCGAAAACGCTAATGTATCATTCCCGGGGCAGACTGCGAACTCCATATCAAATCCAGATAGAAAATGGTTTAGTCTTGATGGTAGTTGTACATTAGATGGTACTTATTATCTTATACCTACAAATGGATCTAAAGAAATAGGATGGTGGGGAAGCCAATTATCCGGAGCTTTAGGAGTATTTTCTGCGACATATCCAAAGCTAACGGTATTATTTGCCGCAAGACCATTGCACAGCTTAAAAGTAGTCGGAGACAGCGCAAGGGCAGAGTATCCTGTAGATTTTACGGTAAAAGTATACGACGCAAGCAATACTTTGCTTTATACCGAAACAGTAACAAATAATACTTTAGTAACTTGGACGGCCACAATAACTCCTATTCTAAACGTTACTAAAATGGAGCTCGAAATTACAAAATGGAGTCATGTGGGCAGACAAGTAAAGATAGTTGAGTTTTTTACAAGTGTGCAAGAAACTTACCAAGACGAAGATATCTTGTATTTTTCAGTATTAGAAGAAAGAGAAATAATGGATAGCGGTGTATCCGTTGGAGTTGCAACCGCAAATGAAATAAGTATAAAACTAAATAACCAAGATAGAAAATTTGATGCTGGAAATACGCAAAGCCCTCTATATGGGGTACTGAAGCCGAATAGAAGAATAAAGGCATGGCTCGGAATTATGAAAGACGACGATACGATCGAAGAAGTGCCTATGGGTGTGTTTTGGACAATATCGTGGGAAGCAAAGGAAGCAGAGTTATATGCAAAAACTGTAGCGAGAGATAGATTACAACTACTAGACAAAACAACATATAAGACTAGCCAGGTTGTGGCTAACAATACTTTGTATCAGCTTGCGGTAGCAATATTTGCAGATGCCGGAATAACAAGTAGTGAATATTTTATTGACACAGAACTGCAGTCCTTTACCGTACCTTATGGCTGGTTTAATGTAGTTAGTCATAGAGAGGCACTTAGACAAATAATAGAGGCTTGCGTAGGTCAGATGTATTGCGATAGGGATGGGATTATCAGAATAGAAGGACCATCTTATTTGAGTAGTAAAATAACATCTGATCTGACAATAACGAGTTCGGATATCTGGGACAAAGACAATCCTACAAAGCCGGATTCAGTTGCCAATTATATAGAGGTTGATACCAACTCGCTACAACCTGAAACAGTGGCGCAACAAATATACAACTCCAATACAAGTATTAGTATGACAGCGGGTAGCATGTTAGATTTTACTGTTTACTATAACAGCACTCCATGCATCGAAGCGGTTGCCTCTCTAAGCGGGAATACGAACACACACGTTGAATCGGTGGTTTACTACGCCTGGGGAGCAATTATTACTTTACACAACAGTGGAGCATCCACAGAAGCCGTAACAATAACAGTAGATGGTAAGCAACTAAACGTGCTTAACAAAGAAAGGGTTATAGCCTCAGACGATACAAGCATAATTGATAACGGTAAAATAACATATACCTTTCCGACAAACAATCTCATCCAGACATTAGCAATGGCTCAGACTAACGCAGATAATGTACTTGATTCCTTTAAAAGCTCCAGAAGGGATGCGGATATAAACTGGAGAGGCAATCCGGCTTTACTACTTAGTGATAGACTAACCGCTCCAGATTATAAAGATCTAAGCACAAATGACTATTATGTAGCAACCCAGTTTTTTGAATATGATGGAACGCTAAAATGTAAAACGCAGGGGAGGTCGGTATAGATGGCATGGCAAGAACCGAATGTTAATTGGCCCACCGAGGAAGAAATTGAAATTGCTTACGAGGATTTTAACAGGATCGAAGGTAATATTGCTGATCTGCATACTAGATGTACGTAAAGGAGAGTGAGGTTATAAATGGCATATCAAACGCCTAAAACAGATTGGACAAACGCAGATGCGCCTGTTGGATCTGATTTAAACAGGATAGAGGGAAATATTGCGGATATAAATAGCACAGTTACAACGGGTAAAAATGCAATAGCTGCATCAATAACTGCGATGGGTCAAAGCGCGGCAGGAAGTGAAACAATGGCAAGTTTAGCATTGAAAATCAGAGATATATCAGATGATGCCGATGCAACAACTAGTGATGTATATCCCGGTAAGACATTTTACCAAGGCGGTAGTAAGAAGACTGGTAATATGGTTAGTAAAGTTGGTAGCAATACAGTTATTACTCCGAGTGCATCTGACCAAGTAATTCCGCAAGGATACTACGGGGGTTCGGCTGCGGATGGTAAGGTTGCCGGAGCTGTTCTCAAACATTTTGCACAAGGGACAGTAGTTGGAGATAGTAATGGTGTAATGGTAGTAACTGGGTTAACTTTTCTACCATCGGTGATATTACTAAGAAATAGCGCAGGCTATGCTTTTGTTTTATACGAAGCCTACGCTGATGCTACATCTTTTGTTACTCGGACAGGCGCATCAACCATAGTATCAGTTGCGCTAGATGGCACTAATAATTACGTAACGTCAAGTGGTTTTAAATTAACCAATGCTTACCACGGAGCTACCACTTATAAATATGTAGCTATCGAATAAAAAAATGGAGGTATGAAATGTTATATGTTAATAGATTATTTTTTGATAAAAATAACGGGGCGTGTCTTTATAGATACAGCATGGAGGGAGATATAATAATCCACACAGTTGAAGAGGATATTGCTTTTTATATTCCCGATGTTGCTTTCGATGATGTAGCTACAAAAGAAATTTCCCAAGATGATATTGAAACTATTAATAATTTAAACACTTGTTATAAAGTAAATCTTGATTTAGAAACAAATGAATTGGAGTTTGATTTTAATTTTCCACCAGTGACTGAAACCACCTAAAATCAATGGGTGTAAGTATATTACACCCCTTGGAAAAGTCCAAAATTGATACCGTTTTAAGCCTCGTTTTTTAACCAAAAACAGGCTTATTTTATTACAAAAATAAGGAGAGTGAAACTGTGGATAAAAGTATTGTATCTGGTTTTATTGCTGTAATTGGAGCAAGTATAGTATCTATGTTGGGAGGATGGGACATGGGACTGCAAGCCTTAGTGGTATTTGTAACGCTGGATTATGCTACAGGATTGACAAACGCATTTATAAACAAAAAACTTAATTCGGACATCGGATTTAGGGGGATTGCAAAAAAAGTTGTAATATTTGCATTGGTCGTAGTGGCTCATATGTTAGATAAATTATCAGGTCAGGCAATCCTCCGAAATCTAGTTATATTTTTTTATATCGGCATGGAGGGGATCAGCATATTGGAAAATTGTAAAGGGATTGGAATTCCGCTACCCAAGCAGCTTGTTGAAGCTTTGGACAAAATGAAAGGAGATGTGAGCAAATGAAAATAATTAATGCCAAAATAAAATTCAACGGAACATTTGGCAAAAACGAACCACAAAACATAATTATCCATCATGCGCTTGCCAAGAAATGCACTATTTATGATATTGATAGATGGCATAAAGAGAAAAGCTGGTCTGGCTGTGGATATCATTATTTTGTGCAAAAAGATGGACGTGTTTACAAGGGCAGATCCAATCTAGCAAATGGAGCGCATTGTGAACAGCAGGGAATGAACAAATTATCTATCGGTATATGCTTGGAGGGTTGCTATCAAGATTATGCAAACCAGACTGATAAAGAGGTTCCGAAGGCACAAATGGATAGCTTAGTTGCATTAGTTAAAGAAATCAAGAGTGCTTACAGAATACCACTAGAAAAGGTATTTCCGCACAGTCATTTCGCACCCAAGTTATGCCCAGGGAATTATTTTCCTTGGGATAGATTTATAGGCAATATTAAATAAAAAATGGAGGGAAATAACTATGGCTGAGATAAAAAGATATGGAGTAACAATATTACCTAAGGAGTTTATCGGGACAAATGCTGAGAGGTTGGCACTGTCCACAACGGATCTACCAGTCGGCTCGACTTGGTGGGCGACTGATACAAAACTTGGGTTTATTTACGACGGCACGGCATGGCAGGGGGTGTAAGATATGCAACCAAATAACACTTTAACTAATATTTTAGCAATGCAGACTAGGGCGTCATTGGCTGACATTACGACCTTTACTAGCGTGTCATCTGTAGCAAATGTTTACACTTTAGACTTGGCTTTAAAAGTGCAAAAAAACTTTGCAATTGAAACAGCAGATGCAGTAGCAAAAACGATTACAATCACAAATCCACCTACAACAGTTGGCACTATATTAAATGTAAGTATAAAGCTTAAATATACTAACGCCGCTACAATCGCTTACCCGTCAGGTACTACGTGGCAAGATGGAGCTGTTCCATCGCCAACAGTTGGCAAGAGTCACCTTTTACTATTTACATCTTATGATGCAGGTGTTACATGGCTTGCGAGTGACATAGGAGAGTGGTAGTATGCAAAACGTTAAATCATTACAACTCATGGCAAGTACAGGGCTAACGCTAGATAAAGTTACTGGCTCAGTAGCAGCATATGGCTTAACCAAACAAAAACGAAAAGCATCTAAGTGTCTCAGAGTGCGTAGGTCATCCGACAGTTTAGAAATGGATGTCGGATTTGTTGGCAGTAGACCATATAGGCATTTGAGTAATTTGCTTGGTACTGATGGTAATTTTGGTATAGATAGTAATAGTGATGGAGTTGCAGACGGTTGGAACCTAGCCGTTAGTTTGTCGGCAAAAAGTATAGATAGCAACATTCAATCTTTTACCGCATCGGCAACCAATGGTGGATTTGAAAAAGCAATAAACGCAACTACTGACAAAATTTATGCTTGTACTTATGTTAAGGCTAGTAGTGCAAATGTATCCTTAAGAGTTGCAGGCGGACTCATAACGGCGGTTGAATCAAATCATACGGGTAGTGGCAACTTTGAATTTTTAAGTGTCTTAGTCACAGGTAATAACTCTGGCTTAATCTACTATAAAGTTTATGATAAAAATACAAGTGCGTGGACACAAGTACAAGCAAAACAAGCCCATGTATTTAATCTCACCCAAATATTCGGAGCAGGTAACGAACCAACAAAAGCACAGTTAGACGCAGTAATCAAAGCCCTAATTGATAACCAAGGCTACATAACCGAGAAAGATATTGTTGATGTGTTTAGTACAACTGTAAATAATGTTAGCGGTAGACCTAAAGACAGGCTGATTAATGCTTTTACTAATGGTAATTTTGAGTTTGGGACGTTGGGATGGATTCCGACAGATAGCACGCTTAGAGTTGAAGGTGGGGTATTAATTGCTACAGGAGCAAGTGCTGTAAACACTAGAGGTGTTGTCGATATGAATTTTCCCACTGCTTATACTCAAGGTAGAAAAATATTTATAAAAACAAGAGTGAGAGTTACTAATTCTTCATGCTATTCATTGGAATCTTATATAAAAGATACTGCTGGTGCAAATATTATAGAAACTACAACACAATTAAGCCCTGTATTAAATCAATGGTATCCCATATCTATTGTGACAACTCTTGGTGCAAATAGTACAGCATTAAAACTGTCATTTATACACAGATATTATGACAACGCAACATTTATCGGTAAATCTCTAGAACTTGATGATGTCACTGTTGTTGATATGGGATTAGACACATCGAACAAATATTACAATTACACTCAAGCACAAATGGACGCAGAGGTAAATGCTCAAGGTGGCTACATCAACGCTTTCGGTTTTGAGCAAGGTGAAGTTGACGGTAGAGCTTTGTTGACATTTGGTGGTGCTAATAGTTTATATGCAAGCAAATGGTATGACCAGAGCGGGTTGGGTAATGATGCAATACAGGCAACCGCGGCAAGTCAACCAAGGATTAGCAATGCTGGTATTCTGGATGATGGGATGTATTTGGATGGTACAGATGATTATTTAAGTATTGCCAATAGTACAAGTATTGATATTGTAAATGCTCCATTGTCTGTATCTGCAATTGTAAAAGTGGATACCGTTGTTGGATATAATGGCAGAATAATTATGAGAAATGATGCTGTAGGTATACAGTATGGAATACTACACGCAAACGATGATGGGAAGTTTGAGTTCTTCGTGAATAGTGTGTCGATAAAAACTAGTACAGTATATAAAGGGCGATGGTACAAATTAGTATCATCATGGGATGGAGCATTATATAGAGTTAATGTTAATAATCAAGACGATGGTAGCACAGCGTTATCTGGACAAATAACAAGTCGAGTCAATACTTTTATAGGAAAGCAAACAACAGGACTTAATTTTAAGGGCAATATGAGGGAGCTAATAATACTTGCATCAGATCTATCACAATCAAAAATAAATAAACTATAGGAGGTAAACTATGTATTTAGTATTCGACACATTAGAGCAAGCAACAATTGCAATCGCCCTAATTGGCTATAATATGGGACTAACAGGGAGTATAACGGTAAGATGGGCAGAGCCACAAGTGAGAAAAGACGGTAAATATGTTATACCCAAGCCAGAACTAGACGAGCATATGTTGTATGTAAGTGGATATGCGGAAGAAGAATATTCGACGGATTGGTTTGCGGTTGCGGGCTTAGAGTAGTACGCAATAGGACAATATAACGAACTAAGAGGCATAAGAAAAGAGCCATTAATTTGGCTCTTTTATCTTTCGTGGCCTACCACCTTTTTTACCGTTTTCCCTTGCCGCTGTTGTTTTTGCCTCTGTCTTTGCACTGCCTATTTTAGCAGACGTTATGCCTATATTTACAGTGTTTAGTTTGCCTTGTAAATATGCAACTTCGCATTCGTCTTTCCGTTCTCTAACTTTAATGTTGTTTAATATATAGTTAAGTAAATTCTTTTCCGCAAATTCTAATTCTAAGCTTTCTAAGTCTTTGCTGTATTCTGTTGTTAATTCTTTAATGTTTTTTAGTACATCTTTTACAGGTAGTCCACTTAAAACGCCCCTAAAGGAAACATAATCTAAGTCCCCGTGGCTGTAATTTCTTTTGCTGCATTGCTGTGCCTTTTCGGCAAAAACTTTTACTTGTATCTCTCCTAAGGAGTAAAACAATAACTCTTCTACATTATTACTCATCTGCACTTACCTCCAATGTGCGGAGCCTTATATCTCCCGTCCACTCTTATATTGTAACCCAAGTACTTGGGTTATTCAATACTTATTTTAACATTTCTTCAAAAACTTTTCGACAAATTATGCGTTAATTCTCATCAATAATTTTTAATTCGTTATCTTTCGTTATTTTAAAAACGTATTGGTTGACTACACTATTGTTTTTACTAAAACTATGAGCCATAAATTTATCTTGTTCGACATGATTGATGTAACAAATGTTTCGATCAATTTTTTCTTTGCTCAATGCGAAGACTTCTTGCAGATTCATATAATTACCTCCAATTTTACTTTTAAGGTATCGAAAATTTCTAGCTTGTTATTTTCGACTTTTAAGAAATAGACAGTTTTCTCGCCATAATGGTTGCATTGCTCGTGAGCCTCAAAACAATCTTTTCCCAAGCTCTTTATTAGACAAATATTCTCACTTATATCTTTACATAAATTCAAAACCTCTCCTATGCTCATATTTACACCTCCAAATTATTATATAAATATTATTATAATAAGTATTAGTATTAATTTGTTGGATTTTTGGTAAACGGTATGTTTTTTGTGGTAAACGGTAGAAGGTGGTATTTGGGCATGAAAAAAGGAGCTTGGTTGGCTCCTGAGTTACTCTTTGTAGGCTAGCTTTTCGTACTGGTTGAAACGTTGCTTTTCAGATTCAATTTGTGTCATCATATTATTATAGGACGCAATAATTTGAGCCTTACAGCTTTCAACATCGTCTACAGTTGCAAGACTTATTTTATCAGTTTTATAATAATTTTCATTAGTTGTTATGTATTTGGTTCTCTTGCCGATTTTCAAAGAAACAAACCACCATTGACTCCTTTCTATGTATCCAATATGAATATGACCTTGGCTATACTTTCTGATATCAACGCTTTTCTTTCTGGCATTTGGCATTGCAAGTATTATCGTTCTTATATTCGTTATAAGTTTAATTTCATCTTCGGTTAAATCTTCCAATGGAGTTGGTTGCGGAGGAGTATAAGGAAATGATACTTTAAATTTAACCTTACAACCGTAAAAGTTATATTCAGAATTTGGTTTTCTTATTTCTTCTATATAAGCGGAAATCGGCAATCCTTTGTTTAAATAAGAGGAAATCTCTTCTGCTAGCTCAGCTGTAACATATCCCAATTGTTTATTATTAGCAAATACAGCTACAGCATAAGGAAACTTTGGTGTTGGTGTGTGCTTCAATATGACGTTTTGGTTCTTGGCACACTGTTTTATTGCCGATTGTCTACTCGTTCCATCGTCATTGTTATAGCTCATTCCTGCTACAAAGAAATTGCATTCATTAGTTAGGCATTCTGTAGTGTTCAACACGGGTAAAGATGCGCTAGTATTAATGGCAACAGAATCTGTTATGCGTTTTACTTTCCGATAATACAATACTCCGAAAATTATCAACAATAAAATAACAATGGTCATAAAGTTATCCCCTTTGAGTTTATTATCCCGATAAATATTTTTTCTATAGTTATATACTTTTATATTTCAGTTAATTGAGGCTTTATTAACACTTCAGTCATGCCTATTAAAATTTCGAATTTATCGTCAGGCATATCACGAGTTAATTCAATAAGTTTTTCTTGCTTAAACGAGGGAGTTTGTTTATTTATATTTAAAAGATCATCAATAATCAAATTAAAATAGTTTGCAATATCAATAAGTTTTTCAATACTTATTCCTTTACTTCCTAATTCGACATTAGTTAAAAATCCTGATGATAAATCAATTGATTCGGCTAATTGTTCTATTGTTAATTTGCGTTTTTTTCGTTCTTCTCTTATTCTAGCTCCTAAATATTTCATATCATATTTCATGCATACACCCCGAGAAATAATTTATATCTTTAAGTGTTAATAAACCATGTTCCCAAATGAGTACATCATTCCTCGTGGGAATATTATTATTGTATTATGTCATAAATTGTCGTATACTGTAAAACATAGAAAAGTTTGCAGTGACAAACTTATATTAATCGGGATTCAATATAATGATTATTGGAGGATTGATTATGGTAGGAGAAGTAGCAGATTTTGATGAATTCTTGGCTCGAAGATGTACCGATATTTCAGACAACATAATTGTAAAAAATATTTCTATCCAAATTAAAGAAAAACAGTTGTTAGACATCGTAAGGAAATTAAAATTAAATCTTATAAATGAAAATCTCAAATTGTTTATGGATTATTGTGACTTATGTGATTGTATAGGTTCCGAGAGTGAACATATAATTTATAGGCAGGGTTTCCATGACGGAGTAAGTTTTAAAAAGTAATAAAAAATCTGTGCGGTATTTGTTCGGTTTTTACCGATTTCAATACCGCACAGATTTCTTTGTTTCTCTTGGTGCCGAAGGCGGGGGTCGAACCCGCATGATGTCACCATCACTGGATTTTGAGTCCGAAGCGTTACGAATAACGTAATATTTCTGCATTACTACAACTGAGTCTATTGCGGCAATGTTGATTTAAGTTAAATTTGTTGCATACCGCAACATCTTTTTATTTATCAAAATATATTTTTTAAGTATCTAAACTTTTTGTGCGGTATTTAGTGCGGTGAGATTGTTTCTTATGCTGTCATCTATGTCAAGTTTTCTATCTACGTTTAAGTGTTGATATATCCCTTTTAACACGTGTATATCGTGTCCAAGCCTTTGAGCTGCATAATGGTCTGGAATCCCCTGGTTGTATAACCAGGTTGCGTGAAAATGTCTGAGGTCATGGAACCTTATCGGTGGAAGTTTCCTTTTTTGTATCATTTCAGCAAAGTAAGAACTATAGTTATCGGGTCTAAGTTGGAATATTCTATCTGTAATTTTCCTTTGTTGCTTGCGATATGTCTCAAGCAACCCCATTAAGTATTCAGGGACGGCAATTAACCTTAATCCGTTTTTGCTCTTTGGCTTTTTATCAACGTAACCTTTTTCAGATATTGATCTACTTTCATCTATTCTTATTGTATTTGTTTTTGCATTAATATCATCTGGCTTTAATGCGAATATTTCGCCTCTCCTTAATCCACACCAAGCCGCCAACAATACAATTACCTCGTCCCTTGTTCCTTTTACAGAATTATAAATTAAATCGAATTCTGAGGCTGTCAGGACGTAAGGCTTGTACTCATCTGCATGTGGAACTTTTACATTCCTAGCTGGATTCTTATGTTTTAAAGCATCCTCTAAAATTCTTCTTAGAACTAGTATGTGTTTTCTAACAGTAGTTGGGGATAAGGTTTTTAATTTATCGTTCATAAACTCTTTTATGTGTATCTCATTTATCTTATTGAGTTTGAATTTCCCTAATACTGGCTTAAAATGGGCATCTACGTATATTTTATAACTTACAAATGTTGAAGGGGATAAACGTTGTTCGTTTAGTTCTAGCCACTTATCCATCCAAGTTGATAATTTCACATTCTCAATATCAATAAATCTTCCGTCATAAATTTCCTGTTCTAGTTCTCTAGCCGCCGCTTTACATGCTTTTTCAGTAGATTTTGTGATGTATTTTCTTAATTGCTTTCCGTTTGCATCACGATCAACAAATATTGTAGCCTGATAATTCCCGTTTGCTAGTTTTCTTATTGAAGCCATTAGCGAACCTCCGATTTAAAAAATATAGCCTTTCCTAGAACATTTACTTCCTTCAAGTCCTTTTTACTAAAAACCATTTCTTTATAGTTTTGATTTTCGGGACGGAGAATAACTGAACCATTAATTTTATATACTCTTTTTAGGGTAGCGTTTTCCCCATCTACAATTACGGCGGCTATTTCTCCATTTTCTACATCAGGTTGTTTTCTAATATAAACTATATCGCCATCATAGATTCTAGCGTTAATCATGCTATCACCTTTTACTCTTAAACAAAAATCTATATTGGAGTTTTCGGGGACGTATTCATATCCTTCTATGTGTTCTTCTGCTAAAATAGGCTGTCCAGCTGCAATCGTTCCCAATATAGGTACTCTTTTAAACATTAAATCATCTTTTTCTATATATTTATCTACATTAGCACCCATCAACCAAGCTGGGTTAACATTTAACGTAGATGCGGTTTGTTGTATAAATACTCTCTTGGGATCATGTATTCCGGTTTCGTATCTCGATATAGTAGCCGCAGTTGTTCCGAGCATCTCGCCAAGTTCTCTAGTTGTTAAATTCTTTTCTTCCCTTACTTCTTTTAGCCTTTGACCGAACAATTTCAATTCATTCATTATAAACACCCTCATTTAAATTTATTTTATATCTTTATTATACTAATAATATTACCAAAAACGCAACAAAAATTCGCAAAAATAAAAAATATTTTACGAAACGTACTTGACAATTAAAATTTGATAGTATAACATAGGTTTCGTCAGTACGAAACGTAACAAAAGCACGAATGAAGGGAGGAATTATAGTGAGAAAGAAGAAAAAAAAAGAACTTACATACAAGCCGCTTAGAAAAATTATAGGCGCTATGCGAGAAAACAACATAACTCAAGAGAATATTGCCCGTCAGCTCAATATGTCGATATCAACTTTCAACCAGAAATTGAATGGTGTTGCAGACTTTAAGTTAACTGAGCTAAGAAAAATAGCTGAAATTCTCGACATACAAGAAGATAAGTATTATGAATATTTTTTTGCATCATAGTTACGAAACGTAACAAAGTAAAACCAAATCAGCCTAATAAAGAGAGGAAAAATGAATGAGCCTACAAGATGCAATTCGTAAAATTCACACATTAAAAAAGTCATTTAAAACATCCCAAATTAAAATTATCGAAATTGTAACATGTCGTATAAATGATTGGTATAACCTTATTTACTTTGAGTTCGACGGCAAAAAGTACGAATACAGAGAAACAGCGAATGGAGAGGCTTGGATTAGTTAAATACATACGCAATGAAAGGAGGTGAGGGAAGATGAATTACAAATCAGTGATAGAAGAACAGATCAGGGAATTACAGAAGGTTCAGGACAGGATTGTTGATAAGCAAGGATGTGAACATAGTTCATGTGTAGTTGCAAGAACAATAGCAGAGTTAGTCAGGGAAGCAAATCAATATTAAAAAGCGAGGTGGAGGAAGAATGGCAGATTTAAAAATGAATATAACAATAGAAAATGTTGATGAAGTAAAAGCAACCATCGAAAGAGCTGAAACACTTGTTGGGGAATTGAAATATTGTTTATGGCAGTTAACTACTTTGAAGGTAAAAGTGGATACAGGAAAGAGAATAACCGCCAACTGTAACTGACGGTTATAAGAGGATCGACTAGAATTTAAAGTTGTTGGCTACATAGATTTTTCCTGCTTCGTTGGACATGTCGCTCCAAGATGCAAACTTGGTTGTTTTGGATACATGGTTGTCGAATTCATCGTCAGGAATTGCTTTGAAATCTTCTTCTGAATTTACGACATAGCCTCCAGCGGAAAGAAGCTCATCGAAAGAAGAAAAATTTGTGTACTTTTTCATGAAAGACTCATTAAACAAAGTTGTAAAACTAACAGGACCATTAATTTTCTCAACACTTTTGTTTAAAGCTTTTTCGAGATCATTAAAGTTGTTAAATGTTTTATCCATATTATCACCTCCAATCGACACATTATACCACATTATGGGAGGCGAGAAAGGAGGCAAACACGATGAAATACGATGAACTCTCCGAAATCAACCGCAGATTAGAAGCAACTCAAAACGAGTACCAAATGCTCATACATCGACTAGAAAACGATGTAACAGGACGTTATGAATCCGAGATGGTAATGCAGAGAATTGAAAAGTTAGCAGATTATATTTTCATCTTGAAGTGCAGAAAGGTAATGACGGAAAAACAGGAGGCACTATGAAAAATCCTAAGAAGCCCACCAGAGAGCAGAAAAACTTACTGCAATATTATCACTTAAATGTAGACAACTGGCTAGTAAGCAAAGACACAAACGAGTTTATGCAGATTGTACATAAGCTATTAGGATATGTCAGAGATGTACCAAAGAGGGGGTTATCGATTTGAATAAGGCTAAATTGCAGGACAAGCTATGCAGACTTTATTCCGAATTTGTAGAAATAGCACCAACAGGCACACAAGAAGAAATGGAAGCTAAAAAGCAAGAAATAAAACTTCAGCAAGAGCAGTTAAAGGAAGTAATTTAGGGAGGAAATGGGATGGGAGAATTTTTAATAGTTACGTTTTATTTAATTGGTGTTGGTTGGGTGGCTGGATCAGTAGCTTGGTTAGCTTCTAAATGGATTTTCAAGAGGTACAAGTTCAAAGAAGAGCCAGTAGTGATAGTAATAGCACCGAAATTGGACGAGAAACATATTGATATTGCTATGTAAAACGAAAGGAGAATGCACAGGTGATTAAGATAACTGACAGATACAAACTTGACGCAGAAGAAATAAAAAGAGAACTCTTTTCACAAACGGATGAATATCGTATGCAATTTGACAAAGTGCTCGATGATCCTAATCTTACAAATAAAGAACGTCTGAAGTCATTGGAAATGATATGGAATTGTAGCAGTGCAATACATACATTTATAGCTCGAAAAGCTGGCATAGACGTAAGAAATGAAGATGGTGGAATGCTCATGGATAGTACTACTGGATATTTTATGGCAAAGATTTTTGACGTTAAGCAACTAATCAAGAAAGAATCCATCCGTTCTGTGTCAGACTCCGCAAATTAATAATAGGCAAAGGAGGATATACCATGTTAAAAGTTTTATCACTCCCCGGATTTATCAGGGATACATTATGCAGTAAGAGCAAGATTGACGAACTAAAGCAAGCTATCAAATATGGGAATGGCGCAGTAGTAAGGATAGATCCGAATACCACTGGGTTTGCTTATAAAGCCGGATTAGTTTACCACATTGTAGTTGTAAATTCCGAAGGTGCGGGCAAGACGGAAAAGGTAGTATACTATGCGACTGTTAGACGGTATATGGGTTATATTGCACCGTTGAGTGAGTGGAAGGTGATTAGGTAAATGAAGTTCTTAGACTTATTTTCCGGAATAGGTGGGTTCAGAATTGCAATGGAAATGGCGGGACATGAATGCGTAGGTCATTGTGAAATAGATAAATACGCAGATAAAAGTTATAGAGCTATGCATGATGTAAAGGAGAGTGAATGGTATGCAAGTGACATTAGAGCAGTGCGAGCAAGCGAACTTCCAAGAGCCGATTGTTGGTGTTTCGGATTCCCTTGTCAAGATATCTCGGTTGCAGGAAAGCAACTCGGATTCGCAGGACACCGTTCGAGTTTGTTTTTCGCAGTTACAAAACTTATTAGAGACACGAAAGAAGAAGATAGACCCAAGTACCTTATTGCTGAGAACGTTAAAAACTTTTTTAGTGTTAATAACGGATACGACTTTCTCAAAGCCATCATTGAGTTGGATGAAATCGGGTATGACACAGAATGGCAACTTCTCAACACTAAAAATTTCGGATTGCCCCAAAACCGAGAAAGGGTGTTCATTGTCGGACATCTTAGAGGATCAGGTGGACGAAAAGTATTTCCTATCAGCGGAGGCAACTCAGAAACTCTTAAGCAGATCATACCCAGAAGAGATGCAGAAAGAGTATATAGTTCAGACGGAATCGCAAGAACTCTAAAAGCTGAAGCAGGAGGGCAAGGAGCAAAAACAGGATTATACATAATTGGTAAAGATGGCAATCAGAAAAATAAAGATTACGCATCATGCTTAACGGCTGGAGGTCATAGTGGTGGAAATCATTCGGATATGGATTTGTTGGTCGAACCTTATAAATCAGATAAAAATGGAAACGCCAAATGCTTAGATGCTAATTATCATAAAGGACTTCTGGCGAATCAAGAAAGAACAGGGGTAAGGATTTATGATTTATATAATCATAAGAAAAAGGAAGACGGAATTTGCGGAACTTTGACAGCTAATGGAAATACAAGTACTACTCATTGCGGAACATTCGGAGTAATGATTTATCAAACTCCTAGAGGAAATAACGAAGGTGGACTTAAAGAAATAGCACCAACACTGACCAAGAATAGTTATGAGCACAATAATCATTTGGTGCATGGGGATATTTCGAAAACAGTAAGAACAGGAGGAAGAAACTCTCCATATGGTTCAAAACAAAATTGGGATACATATGAGGTTGAGGGCAGAATCCGCAGGTTAACACCAAAAGAATGTTTCAGACTACAAGGATATCCAGACGAATATTTCGAACGTGCAAGAGCAGTAAATTCAGATTTGCAGTTATATAAACAAGCTGGGAATTCGGTTAGTATACCGCCAGTTTATGAAATAGCTAGGAGGCTGTAAATGAAAGGAGGCGAGGAATTTGAGTGAATTAAAAGATTGTCCCTTTTGTTTTAGTCCGCTTAAAGAATTTCCTATTGTTATGACAGGAAGAAAAATACTCCCCAACAGCCATACAATAGAGTGTATCAGATGCGGGGCAACTGGTGGAACTGGATGGAGTAAAGAAGAGACAATTGAAAAATGGAATAGAAGAACAGCCGCTCTGTGAAAGCGACTAAGGAAAAATATCTTAATTAAATAATAAACTGAAATTTAAATTAAGTCAAATGGGGAGGTCAACTATGTCTGAAAAATTAAGTATTCAATCGGAATTATTTAGCACTATGAGAGAACAGTTTGACACAATTTTAAACAGCATTGTAAAAATACTTGAAGCTGGAGACGAGGGCGAAATATCAATTAAAGTCGCATTGGACAAGAAGTATATATTTGAGGCTGATGATTTTGGCAAGGAAATTAAAAGGCAACAAATTGACGCTTCGTGGGATTTGACTCGAATAATAAAAGCTAAAAAATATAAAGTTGAAGGACGAAACTTTGAGGACTTTTTTCTTGAAGAAAATGAAGATGGAGAGCTTGCAATCAATAAAATAGAGCAAATGAGCTTGTTTGATAGTGAGGGCAATGAAGTTATAGAGATGAGAAGATGAGCGATTATTTAGTAGATCGTTATCAGGACGCATGGGATAACAGATTTGATGAATTAGATTATGAGAATTGGGAGGAATCGAAAATGAGTGAATATACAGTTGAATGTCAAGCACTAATTGAATTAAAAATACAGGCAGAAAGTAAAGAAGAGGCTGAAGAAATAGCGGGAGTTAGGATAATAGAAAAATGCTTATATGATGCAGATAGTATTGATTGGAGTATATCGGCGTATGAAGAAAATGGAGGGAATAAATGAAAATATCATTATTAAAAACAAAATATTGTCTTGGAACAAAAGAATTAGACCTTAATCCTGGACAAATAACAATTATTGAAGGTGAAGAGGGGAAGGGTAAAACATCTATATTGGAATCAATTCAGAGATTTTTCTATCCAAATACTGAAAGGTCAGTATTTGTGAATTCTGAAGGCGAAAGAGCGGAAATATATCTGGACCTTGATGACGGAACCACGATGAAAAAATATATCAATAAAGAAAATAAAGTAACTACAACATCTATTGAAAAGGATGGCATGTCACCTAAAAGTCCTGAAACATTTATCAAGTCACTCGTAAGTGAGAGGCAGCTTAATCCTATCTCGTTAGTGCATATGAATGATAAAGAGCTTACCGCCCTTATATTGTCACTCATACCTATTAAGGTGACTGAAGATGATTTGAAAGAATGGCTCTTAGAAGTGCCAGCGTTTGTTGATTGCACTAAGCATGGATTACAAGTATGTAAGGATGTTGAACAAGCTTATTTTGCAAAGCGTACGGACCTCAATCGTAAAGTTAAGGATTTAACTTCAGAAGTTAAATCCTTGAAAGAGAAATTACCTGAAGAATATAACGTGGATGAATGGCGAGAAGTATCTCTTCAGGAAAAATATGAGGCTATCAGTAAAGCTAATATCATAAATGACAACATTAATAGGGCAAAAGTGGTATTGGATAAATCTGAATCAGACATAAACAAAGTTAAGGAAATTACAGCAATAGAAATTGGGAATTTGCAGAAACAAATAAAGGAACTGCAAGATAAACAACAGATTCAAATTGATGAAATTAAATTTAAAACAACAGCAGCTAAAGAATATATTGAAAAGATAAAAATTATAGATATCGCACCACTCGAAGTAGCTCACAAAGAAGCAGAAGAAATGAAATCATATATCCGAACAGCTGATGACCTGAAAGCAAAGGAAGCCGAATTGCTCAATAAAGAATCTGAATCTGAAGGACTTACTAAAAAGATTGAATATATGAGAACTAAGCCACAAATGTTGCTGGCTAAGGCCGAAATGCCAATAGAAGGAATTACAGTTGATGGACAAGGTAATGTGCTTATAAACGATAGACCTATTATTAGTCTTTCAGGCGGTGAAAGAATTAAGTTTGTTATGGCTATTGTACGTGCTACTGCTGGACCACTCAAAATAATCCTAATTGATGGATTTGAAAAACTCTCATCAAAAGGACAAAAAGAATTTATTGACGAATGCAGCGGCGATGATTTTCAGTACATTATCACAAAAGTTACTGACGGAGATCTGAAAATTAAAGTTATAAAGGATGGAAATACAATCGACCACGAAACTGGCGAAATATTATAAGGGGGAATGACTTATCGGCATCCCAGTTCTAGTGATTGGCGAATCTGGATCAGGCAAAAGTACATCAATGAGAAATTTTGAAGTTGATGAAATTGGAATCTTTAATGTGGCAAGTAAGCCGTTGCCATTTAGAAAGAAAATACCTAAAGCAGACAATGCAACATATGCAACAATTGTGAGCGGCTTGTCCGCTCCAAAGCTCAAGAAATATGTAATAGATGATAGCCAGTATTTGATGGCGTTTGAGCTATTCGATAAAGCGAAAGAAACTGGTTACGGTAAGTTTACAGATATGGCATTGCATTTTAAGGGGCTTATAGATTTTGTTATCAAAAGTACGCCACCAGACGTAATTGTTTATTTCTTGCATCATGCACAAAGAACAGAAACAGGAGTAAAGGCGAAGACTGTAGGAAGGATGCTGGACGATCAATTAACGGTGGAAGGATTATTTTCCATCGTGCTGAGAACTAAGGCTGAAAATGGCAAATACAGCTTTGTAACGCAGACTGATGGCAATGACACCGTAAAAAGTCCAATGGAAATGCTGGATAAAGAAATTGATAACGATTTGAAAATAGTTGACAAAAAAATAAGAGAATATTGGGAACTGTAAAGGAGAAAATCATGAAAAATTATGAAGGTTATGAAAAATCAGAGGCATTTACTGGGGAATTTGAAACATTAGAACCAGGCGGTTATGTCTGCAAAATAACGAAAGTTGTTTGTGAAGAAAAGCCTTATGGTGAGCTACTAAGAATTAGTTTTGATATTGAAGAAGGTGAACACAAAGAGTTTTATAAAAGAAAGTTTGTAAAGGCTTTTGAAGCAAATAGTGAAGCAAAATGGCAAGGTATGTATTATCAAACAGTCAAAACAGATGATCTTAGATATTTTAAAGGGTTTATTACAGCAATCGAAAATAGTAATAGTGGTTTTAAATTTGACTTTGACGAACAAAAGCTTGTTGGTAAGCTATTTGGTGGCGTATTTGGACAGGAAGAATATGAGAATAGCAATGGTGAAGTTAAGTTGTCTACTAAATGCGTACAAGTAAGAAGCGTTGAAAAGATTCGTGAAGGTGTAGGGATTCCTGAAATTAAACGATTGAAACATAGTGCAACTGATAGTCTTTTTGCAACGGCAACTGATAGCTTTTTTACAGTGGATAGCAATGATGTATTACCATTTTAGGGACATTAAGCAGCAAGTAAACATCTTAGATGTTGCAAGGCATTATGGGGTAAAGGTGAATTCTCGTGGTTTGGGCTTGTGCCCATTCCACAGAGAAAAGTCACCATCTTTTAGTATAAGTGAGAGCAAGCAAATATTTAAATGCTTTTCTTGTGATATTAGTGGCGATGTTTTTACCCTTGTATCCAAATTATTAAATGTAACTCCGATTGAGGCGATGAAAGTTATTAATAATAATTTCGGATGCGGATTAGATTTGGATAAATCTAACTATACGAATAATTTTGAGAAAAAGAAGCAATTAGAAGAACAGTTTAAACGCTGGTATACCAGCACTTATAACGAATTATGCGATTATTATAAATTACTTAAGATGTGGAAATCAAAATGTAATCTTGAAGACAAACAATATATAGAGGCATTGCAGAATATAGACAAAATTGAATATTATATTGATTTTTTAACGAATGCAACTGATGAAGAAAAGATTATATTTTGGAAACAAAAGGTGGTGAATAAGGTTGTTAAGTCTAGCGGATCGACTGATTGAAGAAGGATTTACACCATACAACATTGACGAATTAACGGACGAAAGCATTTTAGATAACAGTGTATTTGAATATATATTTATGTTTGAGGACCACATACAGCGAACCGACTTAATTGTAAAACTGACTGAAAAAGCAAGAAAATTAAATGTTGCTAGAAGTTTTAATACTAAGCTAAAAGCCCATCAAACTAATTATGTGCAAAAAATAAAAGGTCATGGAAGCAATGTTGTAAAGTTTACTGATCCACCAATCAAAGATTTAAAATGTGGCAAATGGACTTGCGATGATAAAGGAGTAACCAAAACAACGTTGACTAATGGGATGATACCTTCGACAGAAACGGCTTGCCAGCATCCCATCTTGCCAACAAGTTTACTTTGGAATATTGAGCAAAAGACAGAAAAAGTAGTTATATCATTTTTTCGCTTTAACAAGTGGATGAATGTAACAGTTAATAAAACAACAATTTCTAATACTCACAATATAGTAAATTTAGCTGATAGAGGCATAGCGGTAAACAGCCTAGACGCTCCAAATTTAATCTCTTTCTTATCAGATGTAATAAGTCTGAATGTCAATGAAATACCGCAACACAGGAGCATTAGTAGGCTTGGGTGGGTAGAAAACGAGTTTATACCTTATGTGTCGGATATCAAGTATGATGGTGATTCGGATTTTGCAAATTTATATGATTGTGTGAAATCTGTAGGAGATTACACAGAGTGGAAAAAGCTTTGCGGTGAGCTAAGACAAAACAAAGTTTTTAGGTTAATAATGGCTGGCAGCTTTGCAAGTGCACTGATAGAAAGAGTTGGGATATTACCGTTTGTGTTACACCTATGGGGAGGCACAGGAGCAGGGAAAACCGTTGCTTTAATGGTGGCTATGTCAATATGGGGTGATCCAGAAATGGGACAGCTAGTAAGGTCCTTAAATATGACACAAAACTCTATGGCCAGGACTGCAAGTTTTCTTTATTCGATACCTTTTGCAGGGGATGAATTACAGATACTTAAAAGTAAATGGGACAACCTTGACAATCTTATTATGTATGTTACAGAGGGTATTGATAGAGGCAGGGCGAAGGCTGGCGGTGGAATTGAAATCCTTAAAACTTGGAAGAACAGTTTTTTATTCAGTGGCGAGGAACCAATTGCAAAAGCTAATTCCGGCGGTGGTGTTAAAAATAGAATCATCGAAATTGAAACAAAAGAAAAATTAGTTGAAGACGGAAATGCAGTTTCTAATTTTGTCAGGGAAAATTTTGGTTTTGCCGGCAAGGAATTTATTGAGGTAATCAGGGAAAACGATTATAAAAAGCGGTACAGAGAAATACATGCAGATATATTAGCAAAATGCAACACAACCGAAAAGCAAGCAATGGCGATGGCTGTAATGTTATTAGCTGATGAAATTGCAATAAGTTGTATTTTTAAAGGTGAAGAACCGTTGAAAATTGATGATATTAAGGAATTTATGGTGGATGTTGAAGATGTTGATGTAACCAACAGGGCCTATGACTGGACTATTAACTGGATTGCACAGAACAAAAATAGGTTTACAGATGACAATCAAGGTGAAATTTGGGGAAAAGTTGACGAAATGTGTTGCCTAGTAAATAAAAATGTTTTAGTAGATCATTTACATAAAAATGGATTTGAATTTGCATCTGTAGTAAGTAAATGGTCCAAAAGAGGATGGATTGAAAAAAACACACAAGGAAGAAATACCCATAACACAAAAGCTTATGGAGTTAAGAGTAATTACGTGAAAGTACTGCTACAAAGCGATTTTGACGAGGTTAAACCTTTAGAATTACCGTTTTAAAAGTCTAACATTTTGATGCCCATGTTAGACCTATGTTAGACCCTTTGAAAGTGGCGTGGCTGTAGGGTTGTATATACATAATAACTTAATAGTCTAACGTCTAACTTAATATATATACCTATAGGAGCAATATTATTATAAGGGTAATCCTAATCCTTATAATAACATGTACTATAAGGAGTGTTGGGAATTTACGTTAGACTGTTAGACCATCAGTGATACCAAGGGTTTGAGGGCATTTTCGAAGTTAGACCATTGTTAGACACGTTAGACTTTTAGTGATTTAAAAGGAGAATATTGGAAATGGATTATCAGGGACAGATAGATTTAAGAATAAACGATGCAGTTTTAGAGATGGTACAAAATTTGAAATATGCAATCCGCAAGGCTGATAAGAAGCCAACTATTGAATTGGCTGAATTAATAAAATCATTATCTATAAGTATCTCAACTTTAATGCCGTTTGTTACAGGAAATGAAAAGAAAGAAGCTGACGAGAAGATATGAAAACAGCTGAAGAAATATCTAATGATGCAGCACAACTAGAAGAACCACTAAATGATTATTCACTACTAGAATTACACTTGTTTATAACCTTAAAAGCACTATACAAACAATTCTACAATAACCAAATTAGCAAAGATCAGGGAAGCAAGTTGAAAATATTAGCAATGAATAATTTTTACAATAAAGCTAAGCAGTACGAATTAGAAAAGGAATCATTTAAAAAGTTTATATCTGATATTAGAAAAACTGAATTGCTAAGAAGCAAATTGAGATTTGAACTAAAAGATAAAAGCATAAACGCACTAGATACAGCTATAGAGCTGATAGAAATTTATAGTGGAGAGGGGAATTGGAAATGAGTTTAAAAGATGAAATATTGAAAATGTACAAAGAACTAAATAAAAAACAAAGGTTTATTTTTCGCCAAGTAATTAACGCCATGGTTGAAGCCAATATGATATTTGAAAAAGGTAAGGTGAATAACCATGAGTAATAAAAAACTAGGTAGTGACTTTGAGCAAGAAGTATGCGAGATATTAGCTAACAAAGGTTATTGGGCAATGAAGATACCTGATGATAAAAACGGACAGCCATTCGACATCATAGCGGGTAAAGATAATCAAATATTTGCTATAGAGTGTAAGACTTGTGACAGTAGATTTTTTAACATTAGCAGAATAGAAGTAAATCAAAGGTATGCTTTTGAAGCTTTTGGAAACGCAAATAATGACTATGCATACTTTGTTTTTAAGTACAACGGAAAGAATTATATTACAAACGCTGATATTATTTTAAGCCAAAAAACACCTATTGATGTAACTATGTTATATGTATTGGAGTATTACCTATGAAAACAACAATAAGTAATAAAATCCATATAGAAGATCCTACACAGTCCATCATTACTTACTGCAAGAACGAATTGACGTTGAGTAATCCACAGTATAACAAATTACTCAGAATGGGTAAATGGACAGGCGGTACACCTCAAAAAATATGCTTGTATGAAAAGAACGGAAACGCATTAATATTACCATTTGGTACATTACAAGATATATGGCAGATTATTTTTCCTAATGTGGAAGCTGTATTTGCACCTAAGAACGAAGTAGATTTTGCAGGATATATAAGTTTGTATGATTACCAGTTAGAGGCAGTAGAAAAGGCATATAGAAACAAAAATGGTGTAGTAGTCGGTCAGTGCGGATGTGGTAAAACTCAAATAGGAATTGGATTAATACAAAAGCTAGGGCAAAAAGCTTTATGGCTCACTCACACCAAGGAATTACTAAATCAAAGCAAAGATAGATATATTGCATACTTTGGTAAGAATGGTATCGGAGAAATTACAGAGGGCAAGGTTGATATCGGCACCAAGATCACATTTGCTACAGTACAGACGATGAGCAAGTTGCTTTTAGAAGAATATGCAGATTGCTGGAATGTAGTTGTTGTGGATGAATGTCATAGATTAGCTGGATCACCTACTAGTGTAACAATGTTTTATAAGGTATTGAGTAGCTTGAAAGCTAGATATAAATACGGTTTAACCGCTACAAGCCACAGGAGTGACGGACTAATAAAGTCAATGTATGCGATATTAGGGAAAGTCATACACGAAATACCTAAAACAGCGGTGTCAGATAAGACAATGAAAGCCACAATAAAGCCTGTAAATGTAACCTTCGAATTACCTAAATCCTGCTTTGATACTGACGGAACTGTTAAGTTTGCAACAGCACTAAATGAAATAGCTTTTTACAGTGACTACATAGACCAAATTGTTGGTGACTTGAAAGCTAACAGCGATAATTACTGCTTGATATTGTCAGACAGGCTGGACCAGCTGAGAGAGTTAAAAACAAGGCTGAATAGCAATAAGGCAGTAATGATTGACGGAACTATGACAAGCAAAACAGGTAAAATTCAACGGAAACAGGCGATTGAGTTAATGCAACAAGGCAAAATGAATTATTTGTTTGCATCTTACAACTTAGCCAAAGAAGGATTAGACATACCTCGTTTGAATCGTTTGTTTCTAGCGACACCTAAGAAAGATAAAGCAGTTGTAATACAAAGCGTAGGCAGGGTGTCAAGAACTTTTGAAGGTAAAACAGAGGCTATTGTATACGATTATGTACATAGTAACTGGCTATGCCAATCAATGTATAAGCATAGGCAAACAATTTATAAAAATATGTGATGGATAAGTTTGAAGAGCTAATAACCAGACTAGATAAAGCAAGGATATTTTTTAACACAAATACAGATACCGAAAAATTTTTACCTGAGTTTTTTAAGCTAAATGATGAAATAGATCAGGTGTCGATTGAAATTATAGAAAAAGGAGTTATGACATTTGATGAAGTTATTAAAACACTGTTGGGAGGATGAAGAGATATGAGTAAATTTGAATATGAGTCTTTTTGCGGTGGGTATGGAGAATTTGCAGTTAATTCTGAGAAATATACAAAAGAAGAAGCTATTAAAATATTTGAGATAGAAATGGAACCCTATAAAGTTGGAGATAGTAGAGAAAATTACACAGTAGGGCAAGCGTTTACAAGGCATAGAGCAGGAGTTAACGAGGATTCAGAGCCTGTAGTTGGATGGTGGCTTGAATATGAGGAACACAAACGCGCCTGCCCTGTTTGGGAATTTCACAGAAACATATACGACAAAAAGTGGCGGGAGGATAACAGTAATGGATAAATTAATTTTACTAGTAGGCGAATCCGGCTCAGGCAAAACAACAATAGCTGACGAGCTACTAAAACGAGGCATAGTGGACAATGTTATAAACAGTTATACAACAAGACCTAAGCGGTCAGAGGATGAAACAGGGCATATATTTGTCGAATATGCAGATTATATGTTAACTCATAACGATGACATGATAGCTTATACATACTACGATAACAACCACTATTGGGCAACGAAAGAACAGTATCAGGGTAAAGGGACAAGCGTATATGTTATAGATCCGAAAGGCGTTAAAGATATAAAGAGACTGGTAAAAGATGCAGAGGTTATAGTTATATATTTAAAAGTTGATGAATCGACTAGAAGGATGAGAATGGTATATAGAGGACATTGGAAAGACGCATACGGAGAAATACAAAAATTAGAACAACGTATAACACATGATAAACAAGCCTTTGCAATAGTACAATGTGATTACTGTATAAACAATAATACAGATATAGACATAACTATACAACATATACAAGGGATATTGGAGGGGCAGATATGAAACAGAGTATTACAAGGGGTCAGTTAGAAGAATTAAAAGAAGATCAAATTGCAAAGCATTTTGGAGTGGACAAGCTTGAAATATATCGAAAAACATATGTAGACGAAGTTGCAAATTACGTGAGGAATGAACATTTAAGAGCAAGGGCAAGAGAAATAACAATAGGCAATATGATAGCGATATTAGGCAATAAACTTTTCTTTATTCAATGTACTGAACATAATTCATTAGGGATGGCAGAACATTTTATAAACAATGGAATTTGTTACTCTGTAGAAATAATGATTAGTGATGACGATACTATTGGATTCATGAGAAATGAGTTATGCGATGCACTATGGGAAGCAGTAAAACAAGTGTTACAAAAATAAAAGGAGGGGTCCGAATGAAAGACTTAGCAAAAGAATACAAGCAATCAATAAAACTAATAACTGAGCGGATTAAAACACTTGAGGACCCCGACAGAATCAAACCGCTTAAATTATTAAAAAAAGAAGCGTTAGAGGTTACAAAAGAAATTGAACATTATTTCGATAAAGGGTGGTGGAGAAGTGAGAAATACACACTCAATGCAAGACATTCGGCCCCAAGATACTTATACTTTGGATCCGTACATGATAAGGACGGAGACGAATGCGAAGGAACGGGAGAAGATGAAACAATATTTACATTCGGCTATCATATATGCTTTGACAGACAAGCAAAGACAAGTTCTGACGATGTACTATGGTGAGCATAAAAATATGGTTGAGATAGCTGATGTATTAGGTATAACAAAGCAGAGCGTACAAGGGCTGATAAAAAGAGCTATAAAAAGTATAGAGAAAAATAAGGATAGTTATGATAAAATTAGTTGAGAGGTGATTGGATGAATATTGATTATAAATTCTTAGGATTTCACATTGGGTTACCTGCTGCAATAAAACAAGTAGCAGAACAAGAAGAGGCATTTTTTAAGTTAAGAATGGTTTGCAACGAAAACTTGGATGAATATAAGGGGTTATCTGCACAACAATTAAACATAATCAGAAGGCGTATAATGCGAGGGGATACTTTTGATTATGCTTTAAAGCAAAGTGAAACATATATAAAAAGATTTAATAAGCTTTGTAATGAAACTTATTTAACCCATTTCGAAGCCGAGTATCTATGTGATATGATTGACAACAAAGAAATATCTAATATTGTGGATTTCGTAATGCAAAAACCTTGTTTGTGGGGAATTATTAAAGAAATAATGAGTGAAATCAATAATAAATAAAATATTTTTAAAAAAAGTCAGCTTTTCACGCTGACTTTTACCATTTTGAGTGCTATATGTAGAGAGACATTTTTCTTCTGACATTGACCCTCTTTAATTTACTAAAAAACAACTCTGACAGTCACCACGATCACTGAGCAGAGTTGTTTTTTTATTTTACCCAAGGAGCTGATGACAATGCCGACACGACCTAAACGCCCCTGCAAATATCCGTGTTGTCCTGAGCTTGTACAAGAGGGTTATTGTGACAAACATGCAAAAGATAAGCAGTCGTACGATAGATATAGAGGTAGCAGTACAGAGAGAGGATATGATGCTAAATGGCGTAAGGCGAGAGCAGTATACCTTGCTAAGCATCCACTGTGCATTGTGTGTATGAAGGATAATAAGATAACACCGGCTACAGTAGTTGACCATATCAAGCCTCATAAAGGTGATATGGTTTTATTTTGGGATAGATCTAATTGGCAATCGTTATGTAAGAGATGTCATGATATTAAAACAGCAACAGAAGATGGAGGGTTTAATAATCCAAGGAAATAAAATTATAAGAAAATAGCGATTGCAACGCGACAAGCGGGGAACTCCACCCTGCTTTTTCTTATGTTCAAATATGGAGAATAAAACATTAGGAGAATGTTTATGAAAGAATGTATTTGTAACTATTGTAGTAAAACATTTAAGACTAGAACAAGAGGCAAGGACAGTAATAAGTATTGTTCTAGGGAATGTGCTTTTGCTGAAAGGAAAGCCAATATTAAAGTTAAGACCAAGAAAATGGTAATGTCTGTTTGTGTTATTTGTAGTAAGCAATTTGAAGGCAGAAGTAATTCAAAGTATTGTTCTGATGAGTGTAACAAAGAACAAGCAAGAATAAAGGCGAGAGAATACTGGAAAACAAATAAGGCTGCTTCCGTAGTTAATAGATATACAACTAAAATATGCAAGGAATGCGGCAATAAATTTACCATTAATTTTATGGCGAATACAAGAGAGTATTGTTCAATTGAATGTGCAAGAAAAAGGCACAGAGAAGATCACAAACAACAACGCAAGGAGCAATTAAAGAAAGCATTCGTTGAACGTGTATACTTTAAGAGAATATATTTTAGAGATAATGGTACTTGTCAAATATGTAACAAGCCCGTTGCTTATGATAAGAATCCTAAGGATCCAATGGGTGCAACTATTGATCATATAACGCCGCTGTCCAAAGGCGGAAAGCATCATCCAGACAATTGCCAATTAGCCCATAGAAGATGTAATTCATTTAAAGGTGCCAATATAGATTACAAGATAGAAGCTTGACGGTAGGGAGGGCGGGTCGTAATCCCTACAGCTTCAAGGTTTATAGAC
>Ga0209728_1000344_pt1 | contig 41319 bp, 46 predicted proteins | sample RifGroD1_FD_183997 | JGI IMG/M metagenome (GOLD analysis project Ga0209728, IMG submission 183997) | Groundwater microbial communities from Rifle, Colorado, USA - Groundwater D1 (SPAdes) (version 2) | ecosystem: Environmental > Aquatic > Deep subsurface > Groundwater | place: Rifle, Colorado... | reverse complement strand
ATCAAATTTTAATGAAGAAGAAACCACCTAAAAAAGAAACAAAAACAACATATGAAGGTGGAGATTTTAATATTGTATATCGTTTTAAATTAGAGGAGTTGTTAAATATGAAATTAGAAGTCAATGAGAAACTTGTATATTACATATTAAGAGATTTTACAGTCTTCCCTTCTAATTCTATTATGATAAATGATAAAGTTCCCACATTTGAAGAATTAGAACCTATTCTTGGATTAAAAGAAAGAACAATTAGAAAAGCAGTAAAAGCTCTTGAATTAAAGGGGTTATTTAAATTAAAACAATCTGGACACAAGAAAGTAATCTATGTAAATCCTGAATATTATGCTACTGGAAAAAATTTAGATATAGATACTGTGAAAATGTTTGATTTAATGTAGATGCTAATGTATAATATTATTTATAAAATGTGAGGAGGCCATTTAAGTATGAGCAAAACAATAGAAAATAATAATCTGATTTATAAATTCTATAATGTAAATAATGAATTACTTTATGTAGGTATTACAAATAGTATGAAACTTAGGTTAAGACAACATAAACAAGATAAACCTTGGGCAAACGAAATCAAGAAAATATGTGTTAGCGATAAAATGACTAGGAATGAAGCACATATCTATGAAATATACTATATTGCAAATGAAAATCCATTATATAATGTAGACTATCTTAATGGTGGTAAAGTTAGCTTTATAATAAGTGAATTATTATTCAAAGAATATAAAAAAGAGAAGAGAAAGAAGATTAATATTGAAATTCTCGTAGATATGTACAATAAAGGAAAAACAATAGAGGAAATAGCTAAAGAATTGAAATACTCTATTGAATATATTGCTCAGAATTTAAATTTTAAACTGATAGAATGCGGTGAGGTTAAACCAAGACATGGTAAAAATACTCAAGATGAAAGATTTGGGATATTCGTTGATTGCCTTAAATCTTTTTCTGGAGAAATATTCTTTACTATAGATGATATCATAAATAAGTTTGCAAATATTTATGACTGTGCGAAAGAAACAGCAAAATGGTATTATAAAAAAGAATTTAATACTTTAGTTAATAAAGAACTTGAAAATTTAGGATTATCTATGATTAGAGCAAATAGTGAATTAAAGAGAATATACAATATATCTACTAGTGGATATCCCTTGATAATTTGTAATAAATAAACTTCTATCCCTTTGATCAACTTAATAATATTGAATCCCAAGGAGTTAAATGGAAACAAAATGGATACACAGTAAAAGGTACTTCATATGAGATGTTTTATAGAACAGAAGGTTTAGAAGTTGCACAAAATATTTATCCTCAATATAAAAAGGTTGCATCCAAGGATATTGATTATGAAACAGGTGAAATAATAGAATCAGTTAAAGATAGGACAACAACTAAGAAAAGCGATGAGAGAGTAGAGAAAATTGTTTCAGTTGTTGAGAAATTAGTAAGTGAAAATAATTATACAACTGAAAAAGAAATTGTATTATATTTGTCTAAAGAATATAGATGGGAAGTTACTAATATTCAGCTTCGTAAAATGCGTGGAGAATTAGAGAGATTAGGATACATAAGAGTTAGAGCAAATAAGGAATTAAAAGAAGAATATGGTGTTAAGAGTAATGGGTATCCAGTTATAATTTGTAAAGGAGAGAAGAATTAAAAACTTCTCTCCTATTAAACAAAAATCAATTTAATAGCAAAATTCCACCCAAACAAATTACCCAAACAAAATCACTCTCAAATTCCATCCACAAGCCTCAGTTTCGCTTCTGTTGAGTTAGAATTATTGATTGGTGCAATTTGTGTGGGTCGAGTGATTTTGTGGTTTGAGAGTGGGATAGGATTGATTTATAATAAAAAGGGAACAAGAAAAGAGACTCTAATCCAACTTAGAGTCTCTAATAATATTATTTATTTATTTATTCAACTAAGACAACAGGTCTGTCTATGGTTGACTCAATAGAAACATCAAATGATTTCCTAAAGAATTTTTCAAACTCTTCCCACGTATCACAACCTCTCATCATTGAGGTTAATGTACTAATAAGCATGTCCAAATGCTTAACACCTTGTTCTTTTGATAATCTTTGCCATAGATTATGTTTCCTATATTTTGTTGCTTCATTTAGAATTGGATTTAGTCTTTTTAATTCTTCTAAAATCCCTTCTGGCAATCTATAATATGCTAACCAATTTGTAATTTTACCAACATATGGTGTTTTTGCTTTGCCCTTATATTCCCATCCTCTTAACCTATATATTTCTTTATAAAATTCATCAGGGAATCTAACGGCCCAAGAAATGAATTCAGAATTAATATATACAGATAATAATTTTTGTAATTCATCTTTCTCCCTTTCTAATTGATATCCAGTGGCCTCATCTACTAAGGCAATGATACCAATTTTTGACAATGATCTAACAAGAATTTCTGAAGCATGTGCCATATCTAATTGTTGAGGAAGTAAAATATCATCTTGTCTTGCTTGAAGATAAATGTCGCAGATGATTGGTAGGACTTCTGCTTTGTATCCATCTAATATTCTTTTATCTTTAGCGATGTACTTAATTGAAAAATGAGTCCCTGCACTCAAAGCCTTATCTACGTAGGGTTTGAGGTTATTCGCACCCATAAAAACAGGCATATCAGTCCATGCATTTTCCTCCTTGTTTTTACCTTTTCTTGGTCTATCAAATGCTTTAAACATTGCTGTGGTAGATAATATTCTAGTGCCATCTTCTAATACAGCACAAGTTAAGGATTTATCTCCAATAGTAATTTTACCAAAGTGCGTTGCTTTTAGAATTTGTTGTTGGTCTGTGATATTTTCCATGTTTTATATATTCCTTCTTTCTTATAATTTAATTTATTTTTGTATTTGTTTTTATGAATTACTATTGATGCTTGGATTTGCTGATAACATTATGTATCTATATCTCTGGCCCATCACGAATGATAATATCCACTCCTTTCTATCCTTAGAATATTATACCTGATTGGATGGGATTTGTAAAGTAAAAAATAAATATATTTGACATAAATATGTCAAAGTAGTAATATGATTATTGTAGAGATAAACAATAACATTTTTTCACTCCTAAATACATATGTGGTTACAGCATATGAAATCTGGTATAATAGAACAGAATGGAGTGATACAAATGTCAAGACTTAAAAGTGAACAGATAATTGTAAGATTGAGTCCAAAGTTAAAAAGACAATTAGAGAAAAAGGCAGAAGATAATCAGACTAGTGTTTCAGAATTAGTTAGATTTCTGATTGAAACGATGCTAAGTAAAGATAATAGTAGTAATACTAAGGAATCATTAGGTAAATAGAGATAATATAGTTTAAACAGTTGAATATGATGTAATCACATTAGATATTACACTTGTAATTACATCTATAATCCTCTATAATATTATTAAGGGGTTGATAACTAATCGGCCTTGAAATATTAGTATAGAGGAGGATACATAAATGGAAAAAGTATATGTAATCAAAGATTCAAACAATCGCTTTGGTGGTAATCTTGATATTTGTTCTAATAGTATTACTGGCAGAGGAGATTATAAATGGGACTACTATTCTACAATTTATCCTACGACATGGTATGAGGGTGTTCATGGTAGAATTAATTTAGAAAATGAGATTTCTGAGTTATATGAGTTAAATTTGTTAGCAGAATATGATTTGGATTGGGTAATTGTAGAATTTAATAGTCGTGAAGATATTGCAGGATTGTTTATAAGAGGTAGTGGTAGTTGGGATAGTTCGATTGTAGTTAAGGATGTTAAGAAGGGATTTGTTGGGAAATATCGTAAATGTGTGAGGGAAATTAAGAGGAAGTATAAGGGGGTGGAGATTAATATAGGTGGTATAAGTGATGAATACATAGATCAGATAGTGAAGTTGGTTTAATTATGGGAAAGTTAATACAGTTTCCTTGTAGGGATTATTATGAGAATTATGAGTATGAATATGAGGAATATTATGGGAATAGTGAAGAGTTTGAAGATGATTATGGGAATGATTGTGGTTGGAATGGTGAAGTAGAAGTTAGGGATGGTTTGGTTAGAGGGTTTGTTAGGAAAGTTTTGATGTTTATTTTAGTTAGATTGTGAAGGTTTGGGTTTATTGGTTATTAATTTGAATATTATGGGGATTTTATTATCCCCTTTAATTCCTTTATATGGTATAATTGAATTATCAAATTTACATTGAAAGAGGAATGTATTGTGAAGATGGTTAGAAAAGTTAGAAAGAAAAATTGCCATAAGAAAGTGAGGTGTACAACGCTCATGAAATATGAATACAAAAAGCAAATGACATGTTTAAATGATATTAAAGTTATAATTCAACAATCCATGAAAGAAAAAGGAATTACTCCAGAGCAAGCTAGAAAATCGTTGGGAATCAAAAGATATGAGAATTAAAAGAAGATTGCGTCCAAAAGTAGTTATTGATACCAATATATTTTTAAACTCTTGGATAGATGATTTGGGTAGTTGTAATTATATTTTAGAATTAATTTTTATTAATAAATTGAAATTATTATTTTCACAAGATACTATTGGAGAATTAATTTATGTTGCTAAGAAGTATGCTATCAAGAATATGAGTAGTGACAAATCTAGAATTCCTTTTATGCAAAAATTAGCTGAGATGTTCTATTTGGCAACATCTGTTGATACTTCAGAAACATTATGTCCAAAAATTAATGATGTTTATGATGAGATGTTTCTGAAATGTGCAATTGAGGGAAAAGCTAATTATCTTATCAGTAATGATTTTAGAAGTGGTATGCATGTAATAGAAGAAAGTGATAAAAGTGATATTAAGATAGTTAGTTCTCAGGAGTTTATTAGGATGTATGAAGAACTGTTAGTTGGATAGTAATTGATTTTGAGAAGAATATTAAAGATTTTGAGAAGAATCCACTGGTTTTGGTGGGTTCTTTTTGTGATTGGGAGTATGGATCAAAATTAACATAATCAATTTAATTTGATTTGATAGTTTTAGCAAATCATTGGACGCTTTGATTTTGCTATTTTATATTTTGTGAGAGTGATCTACTCCTATGGGTTACTCTCTATTTTTGTGTGTAAAAATTTAGAACATAGGAGAAAGTTGTAGTTGGCTTAGGTTATTAAAAAATAGGAGAGTGATTTTATTAAATGGCAAAACAACAAAAAGATTATACAGGAGTTATTAACGACTATTTGAATGGGATGACACCGAATGAATTAGCCAAGAAATATAATTTAAATGATGCGTCTTATGTTTATTACATACTAAAGAAAAATAATATCAATACAAAAAAGAATAAATGGACGGAAAATTATACTAAATTATTAAAATTACATTATCCATTATCAGACTGGAGTACGTTATTAGAACTATTGGCACCATTTCCTAAAGACACAATAACACATAAAGCTCATGATTTTGGAATAACTAGAACCGTTGGAGATGATTATACACAAGAAGAATTAGATATTATAAAGGAATATTATAATAAAATAACAACAAAAGAATTATTAAAAATGCTTCCTTACAGAACTGAAAGTGGAATCAATACTAAAGCGAATAGAATAGGATTGATTTCTAGAGAGAAATGGTCTGACAATGACTTAGAGAAATTAAAATTAATATATTCAAATAAAACTAATAGTGATTTAAGTGAGATTTTCAACAGAACACCAAATGCAGTTATGGCACAAGGATTAAAAATGGGACTAAATAAAGACGATGATGAACATCTATATATTACATATAATAGAGAAAAATTAATAAGTGATCTAAAGGATTTTGCATTGGTTCTAGGAAGAACTCCCATTGCACAGGAGATAAGTGAAAATAAAGAAATGGCACATCATATAACATATATAAGATGCTTTAATGGTTATGTCAATGCTTGTCAAGAAGCAGGACTAGAGCCTAATTATAGTGGAAATATATTCTCTAATAATACATATAGATCAAAAAATAATGATTTATGTTTATCTCAACCAGAATTAATTATTACCAATTTATTTATAGATAATAGCCTTGGATACAAAAAAGAAGTTTATTACTCAGCTTTCACAAATGATGTTCGTTGTGGATATAAACGATGTGATTGGTTTTTAGCAAATGATATAATTGTTGAATATTTTGGGTTACAAAGGAAAGAATTTTACCAAAAAAGAACAGAAGAGAAACAAAGAATATGTAAAGATAATAATTTAACTTTGTTAGAACTTTATCCAGAGGATATGAAACATGGATTAAAAGGGTTAATAAATAAATTTAAGGAACATGGAATTGAATTGAATAATAATTTTTAACAATAACAAATTCATAAATAAAATTATTTGACAATATAGTTGTTTAGATGGTATAATAATTTATAGAAGATATGATACAGTTGATACTTTGTTTATAATAGAGTTGATGATATAATATAGGATGATTGATAAACAAAGATTGGAGTGTTGTAGGATGTCAATACCAATTATTATTACAAATAATATAGAAAGAAAAATTAAAGAACACCAAGCACTTACTGGAGCAACAAAAACATTTTTAGCAGGTCAAATGGATATAACTCCAGCCAGACTTTATCAGATAATGAGAGCTGATAATATGATGCTTGATGTAATAGTGAGAATAGCACTTGTTCTTCATTGCAAAGTAGATGATCTTATAGAGTATAAGATTGATCATGATTCCAGATGATAAAATTGCTAAAATATATTTGATATATTTTTATCATTTAGGCTTTACACTTTTTACTTCTCATGCTATACTATATTTATAGAGCAGATGAATATTTTGCTTTAAATTTTAGTAAAGTATAGAGGAGTGTATTACATAATGAAAGAGATGATTTGGGTAATCAAAGATCAGTACGGTAATTTTGTTCGTAGGGATTGCTTCAAGAAAATTGATGGTGAGTTATTATATGTTTCTTACAGAACTTTCAGCGAGGAATGTAGAGGATTTGTGGATTTTAAGGCATGTAATGATGTGCTTAAGGCTTTGAAAATTAAGAATGGCGAGATTGGGTGTAGTATTGTTTTTAAAGCCTTAGAAGTTGATTTAGATGAAGTTATTTTGATACATAAGGATTTTGTTAGTAATGGTAAAGATGAGAATATGGTTATTGTTGATATTGAGATTGAGTTAGATTTGTGAAGATTTTGGTTTGATAGTTTTACAAGGGAGAATCAGGAGTAATTAACCTGATTGAGTCACCTCCAAGACTCTCCCTTGTATTTATATAATTTTGTTTTGGAGAATATGGAGTTAAATTATTATTAAATTTGGAGGTAGAAAGATGAGAAGTGGAAATAATCAATTTGATAAAATTACAATAGATGTTGTTAAACAATTTGCATTAAATAAATTCAATTTGATTTTAGTAAGTGAGATATATACAAACAACAGACAAAAATTAGTGTTTAAAGATCAAGAAGGTTATTATTATATGGCTAAATTTGATAATTTAAAATACAACAAAAGTTATCCTGAAAAGTTTCATAAATCAAATCTATTCACGATTCAAAATATTAAATTGTGGTGTAAATTAGAAAATAAACCATATGAATTATTAGACAATCAAATTTATAAAGGCACTAATGAAAAATTAAAATGGAAATGTTTTAAAAAAGAATGTGGAGAAATATTTAATTCAACTTGGCATCTTATTTATAAGGGTGAAGGTTGTGGGGTTTGTCATGGTAAACAAGTAGGTTTGTCTAATTGTTTAGCAACAAAAAGACCTGATCTAATTAAAGAGTGGCATCCTATAAAAAATATCAATATAGCCCCTTGTGATGTTACGCCGGGAAGTAATATAGAAGTGTGGTGGCAATGCAAAGACAATCCAAAACATGAATGGAGTACCCGTGTATATGAAAGGGGTATTGATAATCATAACTGTCCTTATTGTTCACATAATTTACCATCCGAAGATTATAATTTATTAATTATAAATCCAATACTTTGTGAAGAATGGAATTACAAGAAAAATACTAAAAGACCAAATGAATTTGCACCTAAAAGTGGAGAAAAGGTGTTTTGGATATGTAAAGAATGTGGGAATGAATGGATATCTAGAATAGCAGATAGAAACAACGGCAGAGGTTGTCCTGAATGTAGTGAATCAAAAGGCGAAAAATCGATTGATAATATTTTGATAGACAATGATTGGGTTAAGATTAGTCAAGAAGAATATAGTTCATTGAATCAATTAGAAAAACGCATAAAAAATTACTTTATACAACAAAAAACATTTGAAGGTTTACGAGGAGTTGGTAATGGATTATTATCATATGATCATTACTTGCCAAACATAAATCTTCTTATAGAATATCAAGGGCAATATCATGATGGAACAGCAGGAAACCAAAGTGATGTAGAGTTTATGATACAGCAGGAACATGACAGACGCAAAAAAGAATATGCTGAAGACAATAACATTAATTTTCTAGAAATATGGTATTGGGATTTTGATAGGATTGAAAAGATATTAGAAAATGTTTTGGCAAACAACGCTCCTATAATAAATGATGCAAGCATAAACAGCGTTAAAGAAATATCTATATAAATTAAATATTTAAAGAAAGAAGGAAAAATAAAATGGCAAGTGTTAAAAAATTAAATGAGGTATCTTTAAACAAAGGGTTCAGTAAATTCAATGAGAAAATTACAGAAAGGGTAACAGACCGCTTTGGTGAGGAATATGAAATAGAGTTCTCTAAATATCTCAAAAAAACGGACACCCAAAAGATTATGATTGATTACATGAATATTATTGAAGAACTTGAGGATATGGAGAATATTGATAATCTAAAAGATAGTATTATCCTTCCAATGCTTATGCTAAAATACTTTACAAATATCCCTATTCAAGATGAAGGTGAAAAATTATTAATAATGGCAGATAAATTAATTGAACTAGAATTGTTTGGAAAAATTCTTGATTTATTGCCAGAAAATGAACTTTTAAAAATGGGGAATGTTGCAGAACAATTTAAGGAAAGTGTAGAAAAAATGGTAGAAGAAAATAAAAAAGTAGAAATATTGGACGTTGATAAATAATAAATTATTATAGAATAATAAATAAAAAGAACCCGTAGAAATATGGGTTCTTTTGGTATTCAATATACGTTTAATGCCGTTTTTAAACGTGGAATCATAAATTCGTCCTCAGTTGCTAATACAATTGTTTTGTTTTGACTATGCTCTTTATAATTAATAGTTATCACCCATATCATTGATGTTTCTTTTTGTGTTCCTACACCTGATATTCCTCCAATTACAGCACCTATTGGGCCTAATAATAGTCCTCCAAGTAATGATCTTCCTACAACACTCTTTTGATGTTCTGTAAGTTCCTTGGAAGAATTAAACAAGGTTGATTCTATGTTTTTTGTAGGGATAGAATAAGCTTTATCAATAGTTATTTCATTTGGAGTCTTTGAAAATTTTACTTTTGTTCCATTACCATAATTAGGTATTCCGTCTATATGAATTAATGATATTGAATTTATAGTTTGCTTTGTAGTTTTTAATCGCTCTAACTTTTTATCTTTTGGTTCATTAATTATTTCCATTATAGCCATTATTATAATAAATATTATTATTGCTAATACTATTTTACCCAAGTTAAACACTCCTTTTTATTTCCAATTATATACTAATAGATATGCAATTGTAAAGAGAAATATAACAAAAGAAGGTGAAAAAGTTGCCAAAAGATATATCATTTTTAGCAAATGATTTAATAAAGAAACTAGAGCAAGAATTATCTAGTCAATTAAAAATTATTGGAGATGTATTAATTGATGATGTCCGTGAACATATAGATTTAGATGTATATGATAAATATACTCCATCAGATCCAATGTATGAACGCACTTATAATTTGAAAAGAGCTGTAAAAAAGTCTCCCATAAATAAGGATTTAAATGGAATAAGCATAGATGTTTATGTGGATGATAATGTTGCACAAAGTCATCATATGTATGATTCAAACAATCCATTAGAGTCATACGCAGGAATAGTAGAAACTGGGGAGGGGTATGATTTTCAATATCCTTATGGATATAATCGCCCAAGATCATTTATGAAAAATACGATAGAAAACAATGCAGATAATATTGCTAATTTAATAGATAAAGCAGTAGGTGATGCAATTAAAAAATTATAAGGTGGTGATGTTTAATGGGTACTACATATACTGTTGGTGCTAAATTAATAATAAAATACGACCAATCAGAAATAAAAGCTACAATTGATAAATTAAATAATTTTGTAAAAGCAAATCCAATTACAATTGATAAAATAAAAATAGATTCTGGTGCATTAAATGCTTTAAAAACGAATTTGGATAAACTCTCAATTAAATTAGAGAATGTATCAATAAATAATGTAAAACTTCCTTCAAATGCAACGAAAGAAATAAAAAGTAAAATAGAATCTATTTCTTTTAAATTAGGTAATTTAAAACTTGATACATCTAAAATTGATGGAAAACGAATTAATTTAACTCTATTTGTTCCTCCTTCTGAAATTGCAAAATTAAAGCAACAAATAGAAGGATTAAGGCCATTAATTAGGGTTCAAGTTCAAGGTCAAACCAGTGTTGCAACTCCTGGAACTGGGTCACTAGCACAGGCTAAGACTTTTGCTGATAGTTTAACTGCTTCTGGTCAATACAAAAGCAATACTTTAATTAGTTATGATTATGATCAAGCAGGTAAATTAATTGCTGTATTAAAAAATGCACAAAATGAAACCATTAGACTTAAATATCAATTTGATGAAGCGAGTAGGTCATTTCAACAAATTGGCTCAAGTACCAAAGTCCCAGATTTGCTTAATCAGTCAACCGCAATAGCACAAAGAACTTTTTCTGATTTAAAAAATGTGTCTACTCAATTTAATATTCTTAAACAACAATCTGGTAGCAATCCTATTGATTTTAAAACTGCAAAATTAATACCTGATTTAGAATTATTAAATGCTAAATTGAGAACTTTAAGTACAGGAATGCAACAGGTAACTCAAACTTACAAGTTAAATGAAACTCAAAGCATGAGTGTTTCTGGTAATTACAATATGCTTAGAGGTCAAATGGATTCATTAAGTACATCTACTGGTAATTTAGCTAATAGACAAATTGGACTAGGAGAAAGTTTTTCCATCGCATTGCAACGTTTCCCGCTATGGATAGTAGCCTCGACTTTGGTGATGAATAGCCTCCATAAATTACAAGAGGCATTTGAATTTATGTCTGGGCAATCAAAATTATTCACAAATTTACAGTTGGAAATGTCTGATACTAATTTAGTTTTTAGTGAAATAACAAATACTGCTAATGCTTTTGCTACTGAAATGGGAGCAACAACAGATACAGTAATGAAAGCCATAGCTGTCTTCGGGACGTACACCTCTACAATTGAAGAGGTTTTAACTAAGAGTCGAAGTGCGGTGACTCTTAGTTCCATCACTGGACAGGGAATTGAGCAGACCAGTGATGAGTTAATGGGGGTAATGACCCAATATCGTTTAACTGCTAATGAAATAACTGGAGTTACTGATTCTATTCTTGGTGCAGCACGAATGTTGCAATTAGACTTTCCTAAAGGTGTTGCTGAGATTTCCAGCGGATTAAGAACTGTTGGTAGTGTGGCAAAAGACGCAGGGTTGGATATTTCGACTACGACTGGCATCCTGTCCACCATGATAGAGGTCACTAGACGTAGCGGCTCAGAAAACGCCAATGCATTATTTTTTGGTGCTCTGGTGGCATAATTCATAAACCACCTTAACAAATTCTCTCTGATTGTTGTAATATTTGTGGCGAATATTACAGATAACTTGGAAGTCTCGTGGTTGAGACGACAGGGGCGAACTTATATTGATTAAATTTGATAAATACTTAATATTGATAATTTTTACAAAGAGATAGATGGGACTGATCATTCCATTGAGAAGAGTAGAATCCTAACTACTCTTCTTTTTGTATGTAAAATTTTAGGATAAATAATTTTATAGGAGGAATTATAATAGACAATTATAATAGACAATAATAATATATATTATGTTTATGAATGGATTAGGTTAGATTCTAATGAACCATTCTATGTAGGAAAAGGTAAAAATGATAGATGGTGCAAAACTATAGGAAGAAGCAAATATTTCAAGAATATATATAATAAAACTAAAACAGTAGTGCATATTTTACAAGAAAATTTATCTGAAAACGAGGCATTTGAATACGAATGTTGGTATATAAATGAATACAGATTTGTAGATGGATTTAGTTTATGCAATATGACTGATGGAGGGGAAGGAGTTAGTGGTTATAAACCTTCTGAAGAAGAAACTAAAAGAAATAGAATGGAATCTCATGGGTTTGACATAGAAGATTATAAAGATGAAATTATTGATATGTATACAAACAAAGGTCAATCATCTTATGAGATTTCTAAATATTTCAAAGTAAGTGATGTTATTATTGGTAGAGTTTTAAGAAAGTTTGGATTTCAATTAAGAAATTCTGGTTCTGTCAAGGATAAGAATAAAGGATTAAACAGATATAACTCTAAATGCATTCTAGTAAAAGATACAAACAATAATATAATAAATTGTTCCGAGTCTTTATCTCTGTGTGGAGAGTGGTTAACTGGAATTGGTTTAATTAAAAATCACAATGGAGGCAAGAAAGCAATTCGTACCAATATTGATAAGGATAAAAACTATAAAGGATTATTATTCTACACTATTAATAAAGATGAATTTAATGAAATTATGTCTAATCAAGGACAATTTATTAATTTTATAGTAAACGATGTAAATAAAAAATCATTTTCTAATTCTTCTGTTATTGAAGTATATGATAGGAACAATAAATTAATAATTACACATTCTTCTTTAAATGAATGTGCCAATTGGCTTGTAGAAAAAGGAATAACTATATCTAGTAGTTCTGCCAGTGATGCGATATATAGAAATTGCAACAACAATAAATTTTATAAAAACATCTATACATTTAAAAAATACACAAAAAGTGAGTATAATGAAGTAATAAATAAATTAATTTCCTAAAACATAGTGCCACCTATGTTTATATTTATCAAATTAATCAATATAAGACGTTGATCGACTGAGTGAGAGAAGTGTATTTATCAAAATGATAGATATACAAGCGACAGTCAGAACATCTCCTATATAACCACTATATAAGGGAGAGAGAAATGGTCGGTATGAAATAATTACCTAAAGAAGAACCATTTCCGCTATTCATTATTTTGAATAGTCAGTAGTTTATTTACAAATAAGCGAAAGTAACAGAATGAAGAACCGTAATTTCACGAATATCTAATGTAGGAGAAGAATCAAATCCAGAAGAATTTAAAGGTATCGAAAAGAAATTTAACGCCATTGGAGTAGCAATTAAATCATCTTCCGACACGATTCGACCAATGGGAGAAGTTTTGTCGGAATTAAGCGAAAAATGGAAGATTTTAAATGATGTGGAACGTCAATCTATTGCAACTGCTGCTGCTGGTATGTATAGAAGAAATGCATTTATTTCTCTTATGACAAATTACGACAAAGTTTTACAAAATACTACTGCTGCACAAGAGAGTGAAGGCGTAACAGCACAAAAACAGGCTATTTATAATGACAGTTTGTCTGCCTCCGTATCACGACTAACCGCATCTTGGGAGAAATTTTATTTAAATTCAATAAATACAGATACGTGGAAAAACTTAGTAAAAGGTTTAACAATCGTAATATCAGGCTTCGCAAGTTTTGCTAATGTGATGGGTGGAATTCCAACCATATTGGCAACAGTTGTTTTAACGGCATCATTATTTTCTACTAAATTCCAAGGTTTTATGAGTAGGTCATTCTTAATTGCTCCAATGTTAGCGTTTAAAACATCTGTAATGGAAACGGCAATAGTTATGAGACAATTTAGTGGCCTCGCAAATACATGGAGAGTAAATCCATTCGTTGTTGGTTTCCAAATGGCAAGTGTTTCAGTTATGGGGTACATAACAAATCTACGTTTGGCTATTGTACAACAAACTGCAATGGGAAGAACTGGATGGGCAAATGGATTAGGTATTGCTATTACAGGAATTAGTAATGCAATGAGATCATTAGCATCATCTGCGGTTGCAACAAGGGTTGCTATGGCTACGTTTCAGGCGGTTGCCACGTTAGGATTATCGGTTGCACTTATGTTTGTCATTAGTAAAGTAATGAGTTTTGCAGATTCTTGGATTCATGCTAAAGAAAAAGCAAAAGATGCTTTTGATAGTATTAAAAATAACATATCAACACTATCTTCTGAAATAACACAATCAGAAACTTTAATATCCACATACGATGAACTATCTACTAAGAAAAATAAAACTACAGAAGAGACTCAAAAACTATCGGAGGCAACTGAAAAATTATCTTCGCTCTTACCTCAATCTGTAGAAGGTTTTGACTCAGAAGGTAAGGCAATATTAGGTTCTGCGGATAGTCTTCGTGAATATTTAGACTTAAAAAGAGAAGAATTAGAAATCAATAAACAAAAATTAGTTAGTGATTTCTATAAGAATGAATCTTCTCAAATGGATGATATAATTGAAAAGCAAAATAAGTTAAATGATCTAAAAGATGATTTGGCTAAAAAAGAACAAGTCAGAACTAATGTATTAGGCCCAAATAACACCTATACACCAGATGAAAAGTTATCAAAAGTAGCAGGATTCGATATAGATATTAATAAAATCAAAGGTGATATTGCTACCGTTCAAGGTGAGATATTAAAAGCAAATTCTGAAATGAGTAGTGGATTAAAAGCAGTCACTCAAACAGAACTAGAATCTTTGAATTTATCTTCTAATTCTTTAAGTAATTTCTCAAAATCATATATGGGAATAATATCTGAAATAAATGAAAGTGGTAAAGTTCCATCACAAGTTTTATCTCAGATGTTTAATACTTTTAAAACAGACGCAAACATTAAACCAATTATGGACGAATGGAATACTTCGCTAACTGGTCTTCAAAAGGGCAGTATTAAAGCTTCCGAAGCTACAAAAATACATCAAGACGCAATCAACAATTTAATAACTGCTATTTCAAGAGCTAATCCAACTATGTCTATGGATATTATCAAACCATTTGTTGAAGGTCTTCTTATATTGAGTGGTGTTGCACCTGAAGCTAAAGAAAAAATATATGACATCTCCAAAGCATTAGAAGACGTTGACGGTTCAACTGAAGACTATCTCGAAAATGCTAAAGACCTAGCCTCCGCTGTTGCAAAAATGAATGATGGTCATAAAATGACCACAGAAGAATTGTATAAATTAATTAAAGCACATCCAGAATTAGCAAAGCATATGGTCAAAGAAAATGGTTTGCTAACAATTAATAAAGATGCCATTGAAAAAGTCATGAAGGCTAATGATGAAGCTTTTAAGAAAAAGTTAGACCAAAATAAACAAGAGTTAGAAGCTTCTAAAAAATTACTATTGGCTAAATTAGGGTTTAGTATAAAGGAAATAGAATCTATTGGGACAGTAGAGCAAGCTAGACAACTTTCAATAGATAAACTTAACGCATCGACCAATAGTAATAACGATGCATGGAAAAACCACGATTTACTGTCAAATAGTATATCAACTATGAACGAATTCCAATCCTTAGCAGATGCTTTGAAAGCTATTGAAGTTTCATCCCAAATAACTCCTTCAGACCTAATAGCATCAGCAAATCCAGATTTAAACAAAGATCCTTCTAAGAAAAAAGAAGAAATCCCAGAAGTAGTAACAGGTCCATACGCAGACCTAATTCGCGAAAGTGCAAAACAAAACAACCTATCAGCAACATTGGTCGATGCAGTAATCAAAAAAGAATCAGGATTCAATGCAAAAGCTCATAATGCATCAGGTGCATCTGGTCTGACCCAACTTATGCCTGGAACAGCAAAAGACTTAGGAGTATCGAATGTCTATGACCCTGCTCAATCAATTGAAGGGGGTTCTAAATATCTTGCTCAAATGATGTCTGCATTTAATAATGACAAAGAACTCGCTTTAGCAAGTTACAACTGGGGAATTGGAAACGTAAAAAAGGCACTTAAGCAAACAGGTGGAACAACATTTGCAGATATTAGTGGAATAGCACCACTTGAGACTAGAAATTACGTCTCAACTATACTTTCAGATTTCAACGCTCGTAAGAATAATCAAACAGCAGTCAATGAGATTGGTGATAAAAAAGCACTAGAACTAACTGATCCTGCTTATATTGAACCAACGGATTCAATAATAAAAGAAACATCTGCTCAAGTAAATCTCACAAAAGCAAAAAATGATTCCCTACAAAAAGAAATTGAACAGTCAAACTCAAAAAAAGACTATCAATTATCTCTCACAAAAACCACAGAACTCATTGCATCTCAAGAAACTCAACTCCAACAACTTGAAGATCAAAAAACAAAAATAAATGAAGCAACTCCTCAAGGAATGTGGAGATGGTATACAGATGACAATGAACAATCTACTACTTACATTGCTGAATTCAACGCCTCCAGTGCAATTAAGCAGAAAACAATGGAAGCAGAATTCACTAAAATCCAGAAGCTCAGAAAAGCATGGGTAGAAAATAAAAAAGCTATAGATGATACAACAAATGCCATTTCTGATCTCAACTCCACCCTTCCCCAAATCAACTTCGACATTGTATCAGCAAAAATAGACACATTTACAGCATCAATAGATGAATCAAACACTCAACTTGAACTCTCAAAATCTCGTATGGCACTCACCCTCGATACATCATCAGAATATGGTGATGAATTAATAATCCAAACTAGAATAACTGAAGATTTAATTGATACTCAACAAAAATCTATTGATTATATGAATTCTCAATTGTCAAGTGATAAATTATCAATTGAATCAAAAGAATCATTAACAAAATCAATAGAAGATGCTACAAAATCTCAACTCTCCTATCAATTATCTCTCCAAAATACAGCTCAAGATTTAGCAAAACAAGTCATAGATGCAGAAAAATTAATCGCACAATCTGTTTTAGATGCCGAAGAAGAAAAATTAAATGTTTATAAAACTACCCATGAAACTATAATTGAAGGATATCAATCTCAAATTGATGCTTTAGAAGAAAAAAATGATTTAGAGCAAGAATCTATAGACAAACAAGAAAAACTCTTAGATATTTCTAAAGCAAATTTGGAACTTTCAAAATCGCAATTAGAACTTTCAAAAGCACTAAAAGAGTTAAATAATGTTTCTAATGAAAGAGATACTAGAATTCTTGTTGATGATAAATGGACTTGGCAAGCTAATCCTCAGAAAGTAAAGGAAGCTCAAGAGAATGTAGAATCTGCTCAAGAGAATGTAGAGTCTGCTCAAGAAAATCTAGCAAAAACACAAACAGATTATCAAAAATGGGAAAAAGATAATGCAGTAAAACATCAAAAAGAACTCCTACAAGATCAAATTAAAGCAGAGCAAGATTCAATTAAATCTCAAGAAGATGCATTTTCAACCATGAAAAATAATTTTGATACTCAGTGGAAGAATATGGATGTATTATCAGATAGATTATTAAAGACATATAATAATAATTTAGATAATGCTATTACATCTTTAAGTTCAAAATTACAATCATTGAATGCTCGATTATCAGCAATAGCAGATGCAAATGCACAATTAAATAATGCTATTGTAAGTGGTACATCTAGTCCGTCTAATGGAAATTCATCTTCGAATGATACATCTATTAATTCTCCTAATTCAACTGGAACATATCAAAATCATATTGATGGGTATACAGCACCACACGGTCAATATCAAGATGCTTGGAATAAAGCAATTGGATATGCTTCAGGTGGAGTAAACGATTCTACAGGTTTGGCAATGTTACATGGAACAAAATCAAGTGCAGAAACAATTTTTAATTCTACGGATAGTAAGAAATTATGGAGCATGATTCATAATTTACCAAATATAGCTTTTAATTCATTAAGTAATATCAAATTGCCACAAATGCCTAATTTTATAAATAATATGAGCAATATTAATAAAGGCAATAGTAGTTCTAATGGTGGAATTACAATACAAAATCTCACGGTTAATTCCAACTCCGCTAATGATTTAATTTCTCAATTGCAGGGTTTATCTAGGAGAACAAAAACTCAACAATTTTAATTTGTGTTAATTTGAGAGACTTATTATTCAAATATAATAATGTCTCTTTTTTGTAATGTTTAAATTTAATATGCAATTCTTCAACGGGGATAGGATGTGGTCATGACACATCTGAGAAGAAACCGACAATTCTTCCCTGTTGTTTTTGTTTGTCTTTTTGTCGGGATTTATAAATTATTAAATAATTGTCGGGAAGGAATGTGATTTAATTTGTTGTTAAGTACAGAGGTTGAAGTAACTTGTACGCCAAGAGATAAAAAATATTATGAAGAAAAAGGATATCGATGGTTATATCAGAAGAAAATTTTAGTTAGAGTAGAGGATTTAACCTTAAACTCTCATGCAAAAATTGAATATTTATGTGATTATTGTGCAGATGAAGGTAAAGAAACCATAATATTATTAAAATATCAAGATTATACAAAAAGAGATAATTCTATTATAGATAAAGATGCTTGCAATGATTGTAAATATAAACGAATGTTTGATATAAATCTAAAAAAATATGGCTCAGAAAAAAGATTAGTATCACCAGAAGCCACAGAAAAAAGAAAGCAAACAAATTTAGCCCGATATGGGTTTGAAATACCTGCTCAAAATCCAATTATAAGAGATAAAATCAAAAAAACAATGGTAGAAAAATATGGTGTTGAACATATTATGCAATTACCTGAATTCGTAGAAAAATCCAAACAAACTCAAATTGATAAATATGGTAGTTATTATCAACAAACTGAAGAATATAAACAAAAAGTTATAAAAACAAATCTTGAAAGATATGGTGTGATGTATGCTATACAATTACAATCTGTACAAGATAAAAGAATGCAAACCAACATAGAAAGATATGGGGTTGAGCATGTAAGTCAAAGCGAAATATTTAAAAAGAAAATTGAAGAAACATCATTAGAAAAATACGGAGTAAAAAATCATTTACAAAATGAAGATATTAAAAATAAAATTTCAGCCACCAATATGAGAAGATATGGTGTAACTCGTTATACTAAATTAAAATCTTTTAGAAATTCAGTGTCAGGAGAAAATAATTTTAATTGGAAAGGCGGTATTAATTCGGAAAATGATAAAATTAGACATTCTATAGAGTATAAGGAATGGCGAAAATTGGTTTATCAACGAGATAATTTTACCTGTCAATGCTGTGGTGATAATACTGGTGGTAATCTTCAAGCACATCATATTTATAATTTTTCAGATCACATAGAGTTGAGATTTAATGTAGATTTTGGAATTACATTGTGTGATAAATGCCATGCAATAAATAAAATAGATTCATATCATCATAAATATGGATCAAAAAATAATAATTACGAACAATTAAAAGAATATATAGAACAAAAAACAGGAGGTGAATGGAATTGGCCCTATATCAACCAAATTTCTGCTCTCCATCTAATATCACCATTGATTCTTCTCAAATAATAGATTTTCAATGCAAAATTCAAGGAAGTTATATAGATTTTTATCAACTAAAAATTTATAATATGAATAATTCCTTGGTATTTGACTCAGCTAAAATATCATTGGGAGAAAGTTTATTATATCAAGGTGATATTTTATCACATGCACTTCCCATAAACAGTCTTACAAATGGAAATCAATATTTTTCTGTTTTTACTGTTTGGCAAGGAACTTTATCAGCAAATTCAAGACAAATTCCTTTTTTTTGTTACACAACACCTACTTTAACAATTTCTGTACCATCAACAATAACCTCAAAGAAGTATTCGTTCGTAGTTACATATTTTCAAGAAGAGTATATATCTACCAATTATTGGTATATGGTTTTTCTAAATTCTAATGATGAAATTATTTTAACAACACCAAATTCCAATAGCGGTTTAATTTCGTATGAATTTGATGGATTTATAAATAATTTGTCATACAAAATGTATACAGTTGTAACAAATCAACAAAATGTAGTTATTCAATCTTCAATTTATACATTCACTGTATCTTATGCGTCACCTTCTCTTGTTGTAAAACCTACAGCAACATTATTTCCAGAATTATCTGCGACAAAAATACAATGGTCAAATCCTGTTCAAAGTACAGGATTAATTTCAGGCACAAGTGCATATGTTTCTGGCTTATTTACTACATTAAATACTGGATTAAATCTAGATATAACTTGGAATGAATCTGATACGGTAGATGATACAATAACATTTGACGAAACTAGTACATATGATGAATTTTATGGCGCATCATTATTTCTAAATGATTTATTTGGTAAAGCATCAGTACCTAATTATGTAGAGTTTGAAGTTGATATCCCTGAGATTTTTACATTGACAATTGATTATATTCCTAGTGTTTCATTTGCAGGAGGTAAAATGATTCGTCTTGAAAATATTGATTTGACATTTTTTGAAATCGGATATAATCCTGAAATTGGATGTTTCTACTATAATAATAACAATTTTATTTTAAATGGAACTCCAAAAGAATTGCCATTACAACCTTTTCTTATAGCAATAAAAGGCGTACAAGTTCTAATTATATTAAATAATGTAATTTATGAATATATCTTCCCTCAATAGAAAGTAGGTGAATAATTAATGTTTTTCTCAGGCAATTTTTTGGGCGTTTCATCCTTCCAAAAAGTAGTTGGAATTCCTAGCCCTGTACTTAGATCATATACATCTGTCAAAGTTTATGGAAATGCAACAATAGATAAATTACAAATAAAAAATGAAGAAATTGATAATACAACATTACAAAATACTGCAATTGCAGAAAATTTAGTTTGGACACCAAAAACTCTCCTAATGGCAGAATTTGAGAATAATTTAATTGGTGGAAACGTCTCAGGTTTGGATTCTCCCTTAACTCATTGGCAAGTTAGTAGAAGAGAATCAGGAAGTAGTATCTTGAAGAATTTAGGCACTGTAAATGTTGGCGTTACTGAGTTTATAGATTATGAAGCACAACCGTTTAAGACATATGAGTATCAAATAAATGCTTTAAATTCCGAACAGGTATCAGAGGCATTTGTCACTGATGAGATTGATATGAATTTTTATGGATACTATTTGGTTTCAGAAGATGAAGGATTGGCATATAAATTTGATTTGAATGTAAAATCTGGCAACAATGAATATGTTGAAGATATAGTTATCCATGATAATTATACTCAATATCCTGCAATTTCAATTGGTAAACGTAAGTATTTAAAAACAAGTATTCAGGCTATTTGTGGTGAAGTTGATATTAATGGTTTTTTACAGCAGAGTGTTGACTACATTGATACCTTAAAAGATTTCGTTCTTAATGGCAAGAATAAATTATGGAAAACACGTAAAGGGGGTATACATAAAGTATTTACACATAATTTTAAATATCAAAACCTTGATGATGGAATTGAGCAACAAATAATGATTGTATCGTTTGATATTGTTGAAGTGGCAGATGTTTAGAAAAATAATATTAATGAATAAATAATTATAAAAACGCAGAGGTAGTAAACAGATGAAGGAAACTTATAAAACTATATAAAAGTTTCTAAAATATTGTTGACTTTATAACTCAATATAGTATAATTATTACGAGGTGAAAATAATGAAATTTTATACTATACATGAGTTTGCTAAATTAATAGACAAGACTCCCAAACACTAAGGAATTGGGATGCCAATGGGAAGTTAAAACCACATCATGTTAGTTCTAATGGTTATAGATATTATTCTCCCGAACAAGTTAATAAAGTTTTAATATTAAAGACACCAAAGACAGAATTACAATTGGTTATTGCAGAGTGTCTTCTAATAAACAAAAAGACGATCTTGGACGCCAAATAGAAAATATGAAGATATATCTTAACTCCAAAGGGAAACCCTACGAGATAATCACTGACATTGGAAGTGGAATTAACTACAACAAAAAAGGATTAAAACAATTAATTAAACGAGTTAGTAATTATAAAATTGAAAAAACTGAGTAACAAGAATTAGTAGAAGATTTAGTTCAAATTATTACTGTATTTAGTTGTAGATTACAAGGAAAAAGAGCCAATAAAGCACGTAAACTAATAAAGGAGTTGGTGGAAGATGATAAAGACAACTAAAGTTCAGTTAAAACCAAATAATAAACAATACACCAATCTTTTTGGTTGTGCTGGAACGGGTAGATGGGCTTATAACTTTGCTATTGCTAAAATACAGGAATATTATAAAGAAACTGGTAAGTTTTTAAATGATGGAGAAATACGAAAACAACTTACTCAATTAAAACAAACTGATGAGTTTAAATGGTTATATAAATATTCTAACAATATCACAAAACAAGCAATTAAAGATGCTTGCGATGCTTATAAAAAGTTTTTCAAAGGTTTAAGTAAATTTCCTAAATTCAAAACTCGTAAAAGAAGTAAACCTAGTTTTTATCAAGACAATGTTAAAATTAAGTTCACAGAAAAACATTGTCAGATTGAAAAAGTTGGTAAAGTTAAATTAGCTGAATTTGACAGAATCCCTTTTAGCAAAGATGTTAAATATATGAATCCAAGAGTAACATTCGATGGGTTACATTGGTGGATATCGGTAGGAATTGAAGTTGGAGACTTAACAATTGAGAAAGAAATGTCTGAACCAATTGGAATCGATCTTGGAATTAAAGATTTAGCAATTATTAGTAATATTGATGAACCATTTAAGAATATTAACAAGACTAAGGCAGTAAGAAAACTTAAAAAGAAACTTAGAAGACTTCAACGTCAAGTATCAAGAAAATATGAAAATAATAAAGAAGGGAAAAATTACAAGAAGACTAAAAATATTATAAAACTAGAAGACAAAATAAAGAGTGTTCATCAACGATTAACAAATATTCGTACAAATTACAGTCATCAAATTACTACTGCTTTGGTGAAAAACAAACCAGAGTATATAGTATTGGAAGACTTAAATATTCAAGGAATGATGAAGAATAGACATTTGTCAAAGGCAATTCAAGAACAATGCCTATATGATTTCAGAGTAAAAATTGAGTATAAATGTAATTGGTATGGAGTTAAATTAATAATTGCAAATAGATTTTATCCATCAAGTAAAATGTGTTCTGGATGCGGAAGTATAGACAAAGGGTTAAAACTTTCAGATAGGGAATATGTTTGCAAGGAATGTGGAGTTATTTTAGATAGAGATAAGAATGCAAGTATTAATTTAAGAGAATATGGTAGATTAGCAGTTTAAGATATAAAACTGTTTAATAATACCGATTCGTTGGTCGGGAATTTAAGTCTATGGAGCGTTATATCAAACAAAAGTAGTATTAGAAATGATACAAAATTGGACGCGATGAAACAGAAAAAGAACATAAACTTTATTAGTTTTAATATAGTTTTATAAGTTTCTTGTAACGGTGGGTATAAATAATGTCTTCATTCCAAGATTATTTATTGGCTATTGACAGTGGAAAATACAAGCGCAAAATACGAATAAATTTATTACGTGATGATGAAAGTATTCGAGAGGAAATAACTTATCTCCTAGAGAATAGTATTGGAAACCTCAATTGTCAGAGAAATAATGGGGTAAGAAGAACTTGTGATTTCGAAATCATAAATCTAGACAATAAATATATTCCGAACATCGAAAATTTCTATATTCATCAAAAATTCTCTCTAGAATTAGGATTGGAACTCCCTGATGGCACTGACTTCTTTTTGCCACAAGGGATATTTATTGTTGATGATCCAGTGGTCTCAAGCATCTATTCAAAATCAACTATTAGAATTTCAGGTACGGATAAATTCTCATTATTGAACTCTGATTTAGGAGGAGAATTAGGAAATTCCTATATAATAAATATAGGAACAGATATATCTCAGGCAATAAGAAGTGTTTTGCAATTGAGTGGAGACACAAAACCTCCTATTATTGATATATCTCTTTTAGGGTTAACAAACCCATATACTATGATTTATGAACCAACTGATAATTTAGGTAAAATCCTTGTGGATTTAGCTCAGATTTATAGTTGTTCGTGTTACTACAATGAGTTTGGTCAACTTGTAATTTCTAAAGATGCTGATGATAGTGTGAAATCATCTCTTTGGGATTTCTCTCCTGATCAATTTGTTTATCAAGGTGCTACATCTACTCATAAATGGTCTGAGGTATTTAACAGTTGTCGTGTAGTTGGATCAAATTTCTCTGGAACTTCAGTATCCTATAAGACAAGCAATTTAAATTTACTTTCACCAACTTCAATACCAAACCTAAATAACAGAGAAAGAGTATTTTACTATACAACAGATACTATTTCAACTGTTCAACAATGTATTGATTTAAGTGAGTACATTCTTAAACGAAAAACAGCCATACAAAATCAAGTTCAAATTAATAGTATATGTATGTATCATTTGGATGTAGATGAAATTTGTACACTTACAGACCCAAAACTGGGATTTAATCAAGAACGTTTTATTATAAACGATCTTAGCATATCTTTACAAACAAATGGTCAGATGTCTATTAATGCAATAAAATCTAAGGAAATACCTTTCATTTAAACTAAAGAAGGAAAAGGTGGTGCAATATGGGATTCGCTAGAGAAGAAATTGATTTTTTAGATAAATACATTGAAAAGAAAGCAAGACAAATATTTCAAGCAGAATACTCAAAATTCGGAAATCTTAAAGGGTGGGTTGCCAAATTAGTTGCAGTTTCAGTTGATAATACCACAGCAGACGTTCAATTAATTGGTGAATCTGTCATAATTTCCTCTCTTTTAAATAAGACTGGTGCAACTCTTTTAATTGGAGATGAAGTAGAACTTCACTCCCTTTCTTCATTATCAAATGCATATATATCAATCAAAAAATAATAAAATATAACATTCAATATAACATTCAATCAAAATATTTTTAGAAAGGAGATGATTAATTCTTTATGGCAACTCCCCTATATCTTAATATAAACAATGGTATTTTCGAAGGATCAATAAAATCAAACAATAAAATAATTACTTCACCTGAAACTTTATTTTCTTCATATCCACTAGATTCAGTATGGCAACAAAATGGCACAGGATGGACGACAACTGATAATAATAAAGTTACTTTTAATAATACAACTTCATCGAATAATTTTTTAAATGCAATTGATACAATTAACCAAACTGTGGCTAAACAAATAACATTTAGAATTATAGCAAAAGGAGAAACTATTGCATCTTTTGGTACAGGTTTTTCTATATCATTAGTCTTATCTAATGCTTCAGGGCCAAGTGGCACAGAAGGAGTTGATATGTTTAGTTCGCAAATTAATTTTCTTGCAGGAACTTGGAGCGAGCAACAATTTTCTATTACTGTAAATCCATTAATTCCAATGAAATATCTTTATGCTTATATCTTTACGCGCAATACAACTGGTAAATTAACGTTTTGGAATGCAGAAGTTTTTCAAGACGGAGATACTGCTAGAACAAATGGCAGATGGTCTTCTACTATTCAAGATTTAGCAAAAGTAACAAATTCTCCAATTACAAGTGGCAATATATCTTTAAAAAATGTCTATTTTTATTATGGAGACTTGGCGAATGTGGACGGAATGAATAATGTTGCATATAGTATTGATAAATTAAGTAAGGCAGATATTGTCGTTACGCATGAACCAAGTCAACTAAATACTAGACAATCAGTTGTAGTTAATGCTCTTATTGCCAGTGGTGTAAAAATATATGGATATGCACAAGTTGGCCCATTTGGTGGAGAATTATTGTCAGATTTAATAATTTCTGCAAAAGCAATTATGGATCGTTGTCAAATTTCAAATTATTATGGAGTTTTCTTTGATATGTTTGGATACGATTGGGGAGTAGATAGAATATCACAAAATATTTTAACTGACTATGCCCACACTACATTATTAAACGTATTTGCCAATGCATGGATTCCTGATGATTGTTTAAGTAGTGTTGTTAATGCAACCTATAATCCAACTGGAATTGCAACCCATATGACAACTGATGATTGGGTGTTACTAGAAAGTTTTTATTGCAATAGTTCTGGTTATGCAGGATATAATATTGGTGGTTTTTCAGAAGCATTTAAAAAATACACAGCAACTGTATCTTTGGCTACCCCATTAGGAATTAATGTTTGTGGATTAGCTTACTCTTTTACTACAACTTCATTATCAGATTTTAGAGATTGGGTCAATACATACATTTTGGCAGTTGGGTTAAAAATGCAAGGATATCAATATACGAGTGCAATTGAAAATGATTCTTTAAGTTGGCCTATAGAAATATTTACTCCTCCAAATATTGGCACAACGCTAGTTTCTTCATTTGTTCAAGTAGATCAAAATACTTATGAGGCAAAAACAAATTCAAGTATTATTCAATTTATTGCCATTGATAGTCCTGTAATAAGAAATTATAAGTCTTTCATTATACCAATATCTATAGATGTAATTGAATTTTTACCACAAACTAATGCATCAAGAGTTAATATTATTCATTATTCAAGTGCAGATAAAATTACATGGAGTGAGTTAAGTAGTTTAGACGGAATAACTAATAGATATTTTAAGACAGAAATTAGTATTAGGTATTAATATTAATTAAAACAATTAACCCAATAAAAAAGGATGTGATAAACTAATATGTCTATAAAATTAAACCTTCCTAATAATTCAAGTACAAATGATAATTTCACAGCAGAAGCAAATTATATGAAAACATTATATGATACAAAACCTCGTTCTCAATCTGGCAATGTTTCCTATGTTTCATTGACTTCTGGTGTTACATACCAAACATTAGGATCGCTTTATGAAAATCAAGGACAAGAAGGTCTTTTAGCAGTAATTTCAAACGCACTTGAATCCTATATACCATCAGCAGAAGAATTTAATGCTAAAGTAGAAACATCTGACTTTGATTCACATGTATCAACTTATAATGCTCATATAGTTAATTATAATCAACATATAATAAAAGACTCATCAGAAACAGTAAAAGGGCATGTTGAGCTTGCTACTGCTATTGAAACAACTGCAGGAACAGACTCTACAAAAGCAGTGCATCCAGCAGGATTAAAAGTAGAATTAGATAAAAAATTAAATATTGAAGATTATAGTCAAATTGATCCAAACAATGGAAGATATAAGCAAATATATGGATTCAATGGAGCAGAGACATATAGTTCGACAATATTAGATACTTCTAACGTTGCTAATTTATCTACTTCAGGTATTGGTACAACTGCAACATTAACTGCACCAACCAGTACATATGCAGGACTTGATAGAGCATTTGGAGTAAAAATTCATGTAAATAACGCTTTATGGGGTGTAATAGCTAATCTAAGTTCTTTTAATAGTGGATATTCTCGTTTACATGTTTGGAGTAGTGCTAAAACTGTTTTATATACAATGGATATATCTACAGTTTCTACAGGAACTCCTTTTTATGTCCAATATCCTTTTCAAGCGAATACTGATTATTATATTGTTGTTGATAATAATATTTCTATATGGAATATAGCACAAAACACTACAACGTCTGCGTTTCCTTATACTAGCACAGATATTAATTTAACTGGTGGACTTTATTATGGTACAACAGATAATACAACTGTTTATGTCTTCACATCTATCCAAGCACAACTTCCTGCTTTAACAGGCACAATCACAAAAACTATATCTCCAAGTTTACTTAAAAAATGGGGAAATGCAAAATGGACTCAAACAGTTCCTACAAATACTACTGTTGTTTGTGATATATTAAGTTCCGCAAATGTTGTCCTTAAATCTAATATAACATCTATTGCAGATATATCTGATTTGAGTATTTCAACATATACATCTCTTAAAATCAAATGGACATTAACGCGAGTAGCAATAACAGATACAAGTCCAACAGTGAGTGTTCCTAGTATTACATGGGAAGGTGATATTATTGTTTTACCTCAAAGATATACTCCTTCTGATGTTGTATTATTATCTGCTCCTGCTGAGAGAGGTGCGAGTACTTCAAGTTTACCTGGAACTATTGTAAAATCATTTAAAACCGTATATTCTGGGATGTTTAGAATAAAAGGACAAATAAAGACTAGCAACCCATCTTATGCTGTCTCTTTGATGGTTACTGATATCAACGGTACTTCTATTGGTGGAACAGCATCTACTTATTCAAGTTCCTATATAAATTTTTCAGTAGACACTACTGTTGAAATGTCGGCAGGTTCGACGATATGTGTGAGAATATATAATACAACTGTGGCAACTTATATTTCTAATGCAACCCTTTGCGGTACATTAACTAATGCAATAAATACAGTAGTACAAAACTAATTTATTAAGATAATTGAGGTGAAAAAATGTATATTGTTTATGACACAGCAACAGATAAAATAACTTCATTATCATATATATTATCAGACAATTTAACAATAGATGAGGTAAATTCATTAAAATTGTCTGATGGATTATCTGATAATCAAGCAGAGTATAGAATTTATGATTCTGTAAAAGTAAAATCAATTGCTAATGATTTGCAAAACAACAAACATGTCCAATTAGTATTTGATGCTAATCATAATATTGTAGATGTGATTACAGTGGAAAATGATGATGAGTTATATCTATTGAGAATTAAAGAGAACAAAATAATGGAATTATCAACAGAGTGTAACCAAACAATATTAAACGGATTCTATAGTTCTTGCAGGGGATTTGAGGAAAAATTCTCATTTTCAGCCCTCGATCAAACAAACATTATGGGATATATTTCCATGTTAAGTGCAGATGCTACAATACCTATTATATGGAAATCTGCAAATGAAAATCTTTGTACTCCATTTACAGCAGAACAAATGATTCAGTTGGCAAAAGATGCCTTGACACATAAACAAATATATATTTACAAATTTGAAGTGTTGAGAAATCAAGTAATGAACTGTTTAGATATAGAATCTGTAGGAGTGATCACATGGGAAAGCATTATCTAAAAAGTAAACTAATTCACTTTTTTGTTTTTGCAAGTTTATATATGAACATTGAAGTAATTGTAAGAGTTATATCAGGAGATATGATTGGATTTCAAGGTATAACTCTATTCTCTTTGGTTGGTTACACTTCAATTTATATGGGAACCCTTTCTGGATGTTTGAGTCTAATCATTGCATTTCTATGTGATAGTAATAAGTATTTTTATTTAAAAGCATATCAAAAAGTTTTAATTGGTGGAAGTTTAATTACTTTTGGTGAATTAATTTCAGGTGTAATTTTAAATATGTGGTTAAATTTATCAATATGGTCATATGCAGATAGCAAATTTAATTTTCTTGGACAGATTGAGTTAGTTAATTGTTTGTTTTGGTTTTTTTTGATTACGCCGATGATAATTACATTAGATTCTCATCTTACCTATTATATTTATGATGAAGATAAAAATGATGTAATTGATTTAGTTAAATTTTACAAAGATTTATTTACTGGAAAATAGAACAAATTTGAAAATAAGCAGAAAATATTTTCTGCTTATTTTAATTATTAAAAAAGAAAGGTTGATGCCTCCTTGAGTAAATATAATTATATTGTATCCACAAATAAAGATACAACTAAATTTATTGTATATTTGGCAACTTCTCCAAGTGGTAAGCAATATGTAGGTATTACCACTAGAAAACTAATTAGAAGAATTATGGAGCATACAGTAGGTGGGAATATTGGAAGTATTTTTACAAAAGCAATAAAAAAAAATATGGTATTAAAAATATAAATTTTGAGATTATAGATTATGCAAATAACATTGAAGAATTAAAGGAATTAGAAATATACTACATAAATAAATTTAATACATTTAAAGAAGGGTATAATTCTACATTGGGTGGAGATGGTAGTTTTGAAAGAACAAGAGAACAAAGAATAGTTCATTCAATCAGCAGAGGAGGTAAAGAATTTAGTGTATATACTTTAAATGAGGAGTTCATAGGGAAATGGATAAATGCTAGTTTATGTGCAGAAGATTTAAATTTAAATAGTCGTACGATTCGGAAATGTTTAAATAGAAAAATGTTTACCTATAAAAATTATATTTTTGTTTATCATGATAAGAAAGAAAAAACAAATTTACAAGAAATATTAAATAAAATTAACTCACCAATAGTTTCGTCAAAACAATTTAATGTATACTCTTTAAAAACTTATAAACATATTGGACAGTTTACTAATCAAACGGAATGTGCTAGACAATTAGATATTTTACCATGTAGTATTAGTGGTTGTATATGGATCTTGTCATGATTATTATTTTGTATATGCTGATAATCTAAATCAAGAAATCCCGAATCATTTAAAATATAAATTATTCAATGTTTATGATGAAAAAACAGGAGAGTTAGTAGCCAAATATAGCAAGCAAGCAGATTGTGTGAAAGATTTAAATTTAGAAAAATCAACTATAAGCAATTGCTTAAGAAATAAAACCCGTTCACATAGGGGTTATATATTTATTTATTGTGATGAAGTTAACGACAAAAAATTACAGGAATTAAATATTATGCCTTTTAGAGTATATAGCAAGGATGATAAGTATATTGGAACTTGGATATCTAAAAAAGGATGTGCAAAAGAATTAAATCTACACAGTAGCTCTGGAATCTATATGTGTTTAAGAAATCAAAGTAAAACCTGCGGAGGATATAAATTTCAATACATAGAAAGTGAAGAAATATCATCAATAGTTGCGTAATCCATCTTTAAAATAATATGAAGTTACATTTATTTCAATGGAGATAAGCCAGATGGCATAGTTGTTTATATGAGGAACTTATTTACAGGCAAATAAGTTGAATAAATATAATATGATATAATTATTTTCACCTTCAATTTCTATTGAAATAAACCTCTTCTTGCTATATAATCAGTGTAATACAAAAATAGTAAGGGGAGGAATTTTATATAAAATTAAAATTGTCATCTAAATTAAAAATCAAAAAATTAATCACCTCAATTGTAACCTTCATGTTTTTATTATCAACCACATCGATAACATTGGCATCTGATGATTCTCCTATTCAAATCACCAATGTGCAAGTAATATCTGAAACTTCTACCCCTACGCAATCACCAACTATTTCCTCAATGAATGGGTATTTAGGAAATAGAACAGATTCTTTTTTAACTGTAGGTGAAGATATTACTATTTATATTAATGTAAATGCAACGGATACTACATCAACAATCAAGAATGTATCTATTAATTGTGCAACTCCTAATGGAGAACAAACATTAAATTTAATAAAATTATCCACTAGTATAGACAGATGGGTTGTTCAAAAGAATTTTGCTTCTGAAGATATTGGAGTATGGACAATTAACAAAGTTACGGCAATTGACAGTTTGGACAACATGGGAGAAAAATCATTTTCAAATTATAAATTCTATGTACTTCCTTCTAATTTTAAATTGTATAGCCAAAATCAATTAGGAATTAATAATTCAACAAATATTGTTAAAATCTCATTTTCTAGAGAAGCTGATATTAATACAATTAACAATGAATCAGTTTTATTATTTGAAACGACTGGAAATATGATTTTAGATTTTAGTATAAATAATGATTATAATCTTACACAATTAACAGATTACTCAATTATAATTTCAAATGATAAAAAGTCTATGAATTTAAAGTATAATTTACCATATGATGAAAATAAACAATATCACATTATTGTCAAAGATTCAATTAAAGATTTAGATGGCAATAATATTACAAATCCAATGTGGATTAATTTTCAATATGTGAGTAATTAATATGAAGAGAATATGTTTAGTATTGATAATTGTTTTAATATTTCTTAATGTTAAAAGTGTTTATGCACTAGAAAACGATTTTAGAGTTACAAATATTGAAGTTATTCAGGAGAATAATTTTAATATTGAAACTAAAGTTATGTTTGAGAAAACGGGTTTATATTTAAGTGTCTATAATGATATTTCAGATTACAATATTGAGATAAATTATGATGTTTATAATGTTAAAATTGGAGAAGTAATTGATATTGATAATTTAGGATCATTTGAATTTATTGACGATAATGTAAATGGCAAACTAGTAATTTCTGATAATGGAAACAATATTAATGAAAATGATAATGGATTGTGTTTTGTTCCGATTAGTTTAATTGGAAAAGTTGGTAATAATACTGAGGTTAAAGTTAATTTTAATTTAGAGCAAGTTAAGATTGTTAGTTTTTGCAGAGGTAAAATATTGAATGATGGTGATGAGGTTGGTTTGAGTGATGCTGTTGGAGGGTTACAATATTTAGCAGGAATTAAAGATAGTAGCGAAATTAATGTTGTAAATATGGGGTCTATATTTCCTTATGATACTATTAATTATTTTAAACCAAGTGTGAAAAATGTAATAGTTTTGATGCAATACTTGGTTGGATTAAGGGATGGAGATTTTCAGATGATGTGATTGGATAAGTAATTAACTTATAAGTTGGTTTATTTTTAGACTTCTGATTTCAGGAGTCTTTTTGTTGTGTTTAAGTATAAATAATTGCTTGAACAATATTTCCATAAGATTTATGTTTAAGAAATGAGGTGAAAATAAAATATTGGCAACCATGATTCTATCTTCAAATGATTTTTATACTACTGTAATTAATAACGAAATTATAACATTTCAATATCCACTTTCTGGCATTACTATTGAAGCAAAAGATCAAATCCCTATTAGGATTAACAATTCAGATACTATGACAACTTCTTTTGTAATTGTTGTGAATGAATTAATCAATTCTATCCAAATAATGGCATCAAGTGGAACTCAAATTAAATGGTCTGGAACAGCGTTATAGTTAAATTTTTAAAACTAAAACTAAGCAAATAAAGATAGAAAGGTCGTGTTTTCGTGGCTTTAATAGAATTATCAACAATAGTTTCATATTTTAAGAAACAATATGACTGGATTACTGCAACAGATGTAGTATCTTCACCAAAAGTAACAGTAAGTACAGCTTTGCCATCAGGAACAAATAATATTGGAGATGTAGATGTATTGTCTTGTGCATTGCCAACTGGGGCATCAACAGAAGCAAAGCAGGATACTTTAATTGCTAAAGATTTCGCGACACAAACAACTTTGGCATCATTATTGGCAAAAGTAATATCTGCTCCTGCGACAGAAGCAAAACAGGATGCAATTATTACATATATAGATCAATTAGAAACAATATTAACTGCAATTAAAGATACAGCAGGAATCAAGAAAATTACAGATCCTATTACTATTGCTGATAAAGAAGCAACTGCATTTGAACAAGTAACTGTAGATAATACTGCAGGAGGAACTATTTTAACAGTATTAACCTATGTAACAAATACAAAAGCAAATATATCAGTTGAAGGAAATAATATTAGATTTCGGATTGACGGAGGAATTCCCACTGCTTTGATAGGTCATCTCGCAGTTGATGGAAGTTTAATAGAATTAAACTCAAATAGTGATATTGCTAATTTTAAAGGCATCGCAATTGATGCTACAAATGCAATATTAACTTGTACGTATTCTACTTAAATTTAATTTCATATAATTTAGGATTGCTTAAAATTTAAATAGTAGTCCTTTTTATAATTATAAATAATAAATAAATAATAAATTTGAAGGAGGAATTAAAAATGGGTTTTATAACTAATCCAAGTCCAATTTTAGGAAATGATCCTAATAATCTACCTAGAAAAATTGAGGTAGATGCCGATGGGAATTTAAAAACTTCCATTGCTGGGAGTTTAGCGAATAACCAAACCAACAAAGTCGCTACCGCAAACACAAATATACTTGCCGCAAATTACACATCTGCAAAGTATTCAAAATCAGTTTTGCAGGTAATGACAAACACAGCAGGAGTTTTATCTTTAGTAGTCGATGGGATTTCTGGAACATTAAATAGTGGGTCAACGTTGGTTGCTGGTGCATGGTACGAGTTTGATATATCCCTATTGTCTGAGTCCACTTACAATCTGCAATTATCAGTTGGGGCAACAATGCAAGTTAAATGGCAGGTGATATAAGATGACTTCGCCATTACAAGGGGTTGTAACTCCTGCGCAGTATCTGACGGATAAGGCTGAGGATGCGACAGTAATGAAGGACATTGCTGTACATGTTAGAGAGTTTGAATTAGTGGATGATATAGACAGTACTTTAGCAATCCAGAAGGCTATCAATTTCGTTGGTGTTGGTGGTACAGTTGTATTTGAGAGATTAAAAGAGTATGTAGTTAGTGGTACAATATTTGCCCCTGTTGGCATAACGCTAGAGTTTAATTTCTGCACAATTACTCCTGTTGCTGGAACATATATTAATGGTTATGTATTCAGTTTAAACAGTGCCAATGCTTCCACTTGGGATGAAATATATCCCTATAAATTTTCCGAAATAAAGCATCTCAATAGTGATAATTCAAGTCTAATTCTAAATTTAAAGTTATTTTTTGTTGCTTGTCCGATAAGAACTGAAGATATTCGTTCTAGGAGATACTATGGCACGATTATCAGTTCAGGTGATTATATTGATCTATTTGATATTAATTATGTCAATATTTATGACCATATGTCATCAACTGTTTATGCAATTACTAAAACTGGTCAGGGCGATGGTGTTCATATTCGATCTGTAGCTTGTGCTAATTATCTACCAGAGGCATTTTTTAAAGCAGTTTCCGTTAGTAGTGCATTAGGGTGTATCGTTGAAGGATGCATAAATGGCGATCATAAGTATTCAAATTGTGAGGCAGTCTCTCTAAACAATTCGCATTTTGAAAGAGGAACAATCCTCATCGAAAATAGTAACGTGAGGATAAATGGTGGGTATTATTGGAAAAGAGTGGATAGTGCTTGCATTGTTGTTTCTGACACACAATCCACAATTAGTGGAGATATTAGTAGACCAGTAACTCTCAATGATGTCGTATTTAAACTAAAATATCAGATGTACGATTATGCTGTGGATTTCGAGGAGATAGATATTTCTGGTTATAATGGTGAACTAACTTTAAATAATTGTTATCGTGAAATTGAAAGTTATGGTATGCCATATGCCTACGCCTACAATTGTGGAGTTGCATTAAGAACAGGTGTGGGAACTAAGATTTTAAGTAATTCAAATTCCTTGACAGTTAAGAGAAAAGTAATAAAAAACGACAAAATAATATTAGGCAATAGTGATGATGGTTATAATTATTTATCAGCAGCGTCAGCATATGAAAATTCTAACCTCATATTTAGGGGAAGTCTCGGTACTTATTTTTATAAAGTAGCTTCAATATTTGATACTGTAAGAATGTTAGGTATCGTGAATACTGGTGTGGAAAAATCTGTTGTGATTGCAAGTTTAGCGTCTTATGGAAAAATTGTACTTGGACCAGCTATATTGTATTTGCCAATGACTAGGATTTATAGAGGCACTACAAGTGGCGTGTATACCAAATATGTTGATATTCCATATCCTATGTCTAGGGGATTATTCGATACAGGGGATGATATTAGCGGTTTCACATGGAAAGATAACCCTAGCAATATAGTCGATGTTCTGAACCCTTCTCGTGGGTATCAGTTTAGTGGTATTAATATAATTGCTGATGGTGCTGCTATTCCTACAGTTGGCACTTGGTTAAAGGGCGATAAGGTTATGAATAACAATCCTGCTACAGGTGGGTATCAAGGTTGGGTATGTATAACTGCTGGAACACCCGGAGCATGGAAAGGGTTCGGCTTGATAGAAGTATAGCGTAGTAGACAGCAGAAGTTCATTAGATTTATTTTTCATAAGATATATAAACACAAAAGAATAGAGTATATTTCTATACTCTATTCTCAATTGGATATGTATTTAATTTATTTTTAACTTTACTGATTAAAACGTTTCTTGTATTCTTGATTAATATGCCCCTCAGAAACTCTAGCATAAATACGGGTGCTGTTAGGGTCAGAATGACCAAGTATTTCTTGAACTACCGCTAGATTTGTATTATTTTCAAGGAGTAATGAGGCTAAGGTACTTCTCATAGTATGCGGATGAAATTCTTTCCTTAATCCACTGTTCTTTAACATTGTTTTAAATTCTCTTTCGATTCCTCTACACGACAATCCCTTATGCGGTTCACGTTCAGATATAAATAAATCAGGTTCCTTATCATCTCTTGATTCTAAATATTTTTGTAGATAATATCTAGCCTTATAACCAAAATAAACCTTTCTTTGTATATCTCCCTTCCCTATAACTATCATGCTCATATCTCCCCAATCAATATCATTAAATCTATTAATATCATGTATTTCGCTCAAACGACAGCCTGTAGCATAGAATATTTCGCACATACTACGCATTCTTGGTGTTGTACATGATTCTCTGACCAACTCTAGTTCTTCAATTGATAAACCTTTAGGCAACCTCTTCTCCTTCTTAGGAGTCTTAATCCTAAATGCATTATCTTTCTCAATAATCTCTTCATTTCTTAACCAACTAAAGAAACTTTTCAATATTGATATTTTCTTAGATAATGAACTAATTTTAAGTTTGTTCCATTTTTTTAAATACATCCTAATATCATTAGTTGTAATATCATTTGCTTTCTTTTGTACATGTTTAGCAAATATTCCTAATTCACTCTCATATCCTTTTAGAGTTAAATCGCTTAATCCCTCCAATTTCTTTCCTGCTAGAAATAAACCAACCTTTTCTTGTAAGTCTAAAATATCATTAGTATATGGAGCAATTATAGAAATATTATATCTTGATAGTATGGATTCTAAATTATGTATTTCTGTATCTGTTCTGAACAATGGAAAATTATTTATTAATTCTTGTTGGAGCAATTCACTGTAAATTGACATATGTTTTGTATCAAATCCTTTCTTTTATATTTATTTTATGTTTTGTCTATAAGTTAATAATATCACATTATGTTGATAAATACAATTAATAAATAAATATTTTTATATCTTAAGTCCAGAGAAGGTGTGTTTAATTGGAAGTTATGGTTTTAAGAATGAAGTGGGAGTAGGGTTGCAGGGTTTTAGGTAAAGTGAATAAATTGTGTTTTGGGGTAATTTATGAGATTATCTCCTTTGTTTTAATTTTTTATTTTTATTTAGGAAGGTGAAAATAATTATGTCATATTATATTAAACAACAATTTATATCTATGAATAGACCAAAAGAAAAATTTATCAATCTTAAAGGAATTGTAATTCACAGCACAAGTAATATTTCTGCAACTTCTCTCAATCACTATAATTATTGGAACAATGCAGATAGACAATCATCTGTTCATTATATTATAGATTGGGTAGAAAATGAAATTTATCAGTTTATTCCAGAGAATGAAATAGCATGGCATACAGGAAGTTATCAAGGAAATTAAATCCCTAATATTGTTGTTTGATTATATTAAGAAGGTTAAAACACCTTCTTTTTATTTGTCTAATTTTAAGTGAAGGATTGATTTTAAATGGTTAAAGAGTTTAGTGCATACTCTCAACGTCTTGCTGGATTTTTAATGATGAAAGGTTTTGTAGTAAAACTCATGAGACAAGACATGAAAACAAGAAGAAATATTTTTATTTTTAACGATAGTGAAGAATTACAAATTGCTTTGAAAAGGTACGCAGATTATAAAAATAATAATTCACACAACTAAATGAAGGAGAGGTTTTAAATGGGAAAAGTTAAAAGAAGAACACAAGAAGAATTTTGCGAAGAAATTAAAGAAAAATTCAATAATGAAATAGAAGTATTAGGCATATTCACCAAAACATCAGAAAAGGTTTTAGTGAAACATACTTGTGGTCATGAATGGTCTCCTACAGCAAATAATTTACTTCGTGAACATGGATGTCCTAAATGTTCTCAAGAAAAAAGTATTAAAAAAAGAAGAAGGAAGCAAGAAGAATTTACAAAGAAAGTTTATGATTTAGTTAAGGATGAATATATCTTTTTAGAACCATATTTTAACAATATTACTCATCTTATGGTTAGACATAATATATGTAATCATGAATATCCTGTTACTCCTAAAAACTTTTTAAAAAATAAAAGATGTCCAAAATGTTATGGCAATGAAAAGAAAACGACAGAACAATTCAAGCAAGAAGTTTATTGTTTAGAAGAAGATAACTATCTTGTTTTAAGTGAATACATAGATGCACAAAAATATGTCCAGATGAAACATAATATATGTGGTCACGAGTATCCAGTAACACCTCATAATTTTTTAAGAGGTAGGAGATGCCCACTTTGTGCAGAGTCCAAAGGAGAACAAGTAATACAAAGGTATCATGAAAAAAATAATATAAATTTTATACCACAAAAGGAGTTTGAAGGTCTTGTTGGTTTAGGAGGAGGAAACTTGTCATATGATTCCTTCGCAATAGATTATAATCTTCTTATCGAGTATCAAGGAGAACAACATGAAAAATATCTTCCTTGGTTTCATAAAACTATAGAAGATTTTGAAAAACAAGTAGAACACGACAAACGCAAAAAAGAATATGCAGAACAAAATGGTTATAATCTATTAGAGATTTGGTATTACGATTTTGATAATATTGAAGAAATATTAGAATCCAAAATTAAAGAATTGTCTTAGATATTATTTAGAGGTGGATAAAAATGGCATATAAAATTACAATCAACGCAGGTCATGGTAATAAAGGAATAGGAAATTCAAGTTCAAATGGAATAGATACAGGTGCAATTGGGGCATCTGGATATAAAGAATATATTGAAACAAAAGAAATTGCTGATTTAGTTAGCACAAAATTACAATTTAACAATATAGAAACATTGGTAATCCAAGATGGAGATTTATGGGATGTAACGAATGTTTCAAATAATTGGAAGTCAGACTATTTCATAAGTATTCATTGCAATGCCTTTTCTGCTAACTCGCATGGGGTAGAAACTTTTTCATTAAATACTACAGGTCAAGGAAGAGTATTAGCGCAAGCAATACACAAAGAATTAGTCCCTGCTACTGGACTTTATGATCGAGGTTTGAAAACGGCAAATTATCATGTACTCAGGGAAACAGATATGCCAGCAGTATTAATAGAAGTAGGTTTCATTTCAAATCCTAAAGAAGAAGCATTAATGAAAGATTCATCATGGGATGAGAAGGTTTCAAGTGCTATAACAAGAGGAATATGTAATTTCTTAGGTTTGGTTTACAAGCAACAAAATCAATCTATTATTACTCAAATTACTCCATCTAGATCAACTACTTCAACTATTCAATCTCAAACAAATAATAATCAAGGAAGTGATAACGTGAATTTTGCAGTCCTCGGATATTCATTAAATGACTTAGGTGCATGTATGTTAGTATCACAGAAATTTAATAATTGTGCGATTTACTTCAGAAATGCTGATAAAAGTTTTAATAAAGATTGCTTAAAGGCAGTTACTTTATACGTAGTTGGAGGCTCTAGTGTAGGAGCTAAGAATGAAAAACTTCTTTCAGGATTAACTGCCAAAGATACATTGCAACAAGTAATTAATATACTTTAAACAAACAACAAGCAAGGAGACTCAGATTGCCCTCTGAAATCTCCTTTGATTGCATTAGTTTATAGAACTATTGCAATTTACTTAGTATATCATATAAATAAAACAAAATCAAGTAAATAAGGGAGGGCAGATTAATTATGGAGGTGTTAGAAGTGGACGAAAATGAAATTAAAGAAGTTTTAGAAAAACATGAATCCCAACTATCTGATCACGCAGAAAAGATTGTCGATTTACAAATTAAAAATGCTTCTCACTCAGAAAGATTCACACATATCGACTCTCAGATTGGGGATCTCAAAACCACGCTTATTCGTATGGAAAATACATCTCTACAGACAACAAATATACTTATGAACACGTTGAGTCAAATTGCAATTAATACTAATTCTAATGCTTTTGAAATTAAAAAAGAAGATAATAAAGATAATAATGAATTAATGAAAATTCGTTTAGGGAATCGTGCTAATATTACGTTAAAAATACTTGGGATAATAGGTGGTTTGATAAGTGCTGTCACGATTGGATATTTTGCTTTAAAGGGAGTTGTAATTCCACCTGTAATGTAGTCAAAATAAAACAATTAAAGAAAGAAGGAAATAATAATGCAAAATCAAAACAGATTCAAATCATGGGGATTGTGGTTGTCAGTTGCTTCGCTGATTACGTTTGTTAGTAAGACTTATATCGGTTATGAAATTCCTCAAGCTGATGAATTGGTTAATTTAATTCTTGTTGCTCTTACTGGATTTGGAATTCTTAATAATCCAACTGAAGGAGATAAATTTTAATTATATTTATAACTAATTTATAATTATTGATTAAACAATAACCAACAATAATATCACAAAATAACACCTCTCTAAGCTTTCAAACATTCAGACCCTTACAATTTACTCTAATAAGCAATTCCAATTGATTCTAGACTCATTTCTGTGCATTTCAATTTATTGTGGGTCTGAAAGTGTTGTGGTATAAGGGTTTTTAGAGAGGCAAATATGGTGTATTTTAAGAAAATATTCTACTAAGGTGGAAATAAATGAAAAATATGAGGTAGATAGTAAATGTGTGTGTGTTTATTAACTAATGAGCAAATATTGTCATTGGAAAAAGCAAATGAAATAACTTTTAAATTAATTAATGAAAATTCAGAAATAATTAAGACATTACCAAAATTAAGCATTTATAAATCATTAGATAAACTAAAATGAATTTCTCATTTTATGGGATAGGTATAGACTAGGTAGTAAATCGAAGAAATCAAGAGGTAGTGGAAGCATGGGAGAGGTAAAATAGGGTATAAAAGAAATATTAGGCTATTTAGTTCGATTTGAGAGGATTTTATTAATTTAAGATTCTCTTCTTTTATATTATGTTCAGATTTAGATTTTAATCAGTAGCCAATAAGAGTAATTAACTTATTGAAAAGGGAGTTCGTCCTTCCTCTCTGCTACTGATTATTTACATTACTTAAAAGGACGAAATTAATTTTCATAAAATAATAAAGAAGGAT
>Ga0209728_1000342_pt1 | contig 41495 bp, 23 predicted proteins | sample RifGroD1_FD_183997 | JGI IMG/M metagenome (GOLD analysis project Ga0209728, IMG submission 183997) | Groundwater microbial communities from Rifle, Colorado, USA - Groundwater D1 (SPAdes) (version 2) | ecosystem: Environmental > Aquatic > Deep subsurface > Groundwater | place: Rifle, Colorado... | reverse complement strand
GTGTCGTGAGATGTAGGGTTAAGTCCCGAAACGAGCGCAACCCCTATCCCATGTTATATGTGTCTTGGGAAACTGCCTCGGTAAAACGGGGAGGAAGGTGGGGATGACGTCTGGTCCGCATAGCCCTTATGTCCTGGGCTACACACGCGCTACAATGGTCGGTACAATGGGCAGCCAAGCCGTAAGGCGGAGCTAATCCTTTAAAACCGATCTCAGTTCGGATTGTGGGCTGAAACTCGCCCACATGAAGTTGGATTCGCTAGTAATCGTGGATCAGCCATGCCACGGTGAATACGTTCTCGGGTCTTGCACACACCGCCCGTCAAGCCATGGAAGTAGGTGATACCCGAAGGTGCTCCGCTGTTTACAGTGGGGTGACGAAGGTAACGCTTATAACTGGGGTTAAGTCGTAACAAGGTAGCCGTAGGGGAATCTGCGGCTGAATTACCTCCTTTCAAGGAGATACCCGACTTCCTGTCACTTTTTAGCTTTTAAGGATTTGTTCTTTATATTTTGTCATGGAGATGGGCGTATAGCTCAGCTGGCTAGAGCGCAGTCCTGATAAGACTGAGGTCCCAAGTTCGAGTCTTGGCACGCCCACCAGTTTGAAATCTGGGCCTGTAGTTCAGTTGGCCAGAACGCCTCATTTGCAATGAGGAGGTCAGGAGTTCGATTCTCCTCAGGTCCATATAGATATCGGAAAAAGAAGGTAATGCTTTAATTTTCGAAAAAAAACAAAGTGTTGTTCGTAAATAGTTATTAGGGTAGGTCCAATCGTTTTTAAGTAACTATTTCAACAATACTTGGTGTTGCACATTTAAAACTGAATAGAATAGCAATTTCAATGAAGCCAAATAAGAGCATACGGTGAATGCCTTGGCGCAAAAGACCGAAGAAGGACGTAGTAGGCTGCGATAAGCCTCGGGTAGCTGTCAAACAAGCGTTAATCCGAGGATTTCCGAATGGGGTAACCCAGCTAGGTTTAAACCTAGTTACCATACATAAAATTCATATATGTATAGGAGGGCATGCAGGAAAGTGAAACCTCTCAGTACCTGCGAGAAAAGAAACCAATAGGTAATTTCCTAAGTAGTGGCGAGCGAAAAGGAAATAGCCCAAACTTATATCGTGTAAGAAGGATCCAAATCTTGAGTCGCGTTGCGACAATGGAAGAGGTGAATTCGTAGGATGTCGCTCGTGCGATATGAGTGTAGTAAGAATCAGTTGATTAGACGACATGCTAATCGAAAAGTTACAAAAATTGACCTTAGTAGAACATATCTGGAAAGGTAGACCATAGAAAGTGAAAGTCTTGTATATGAAAAGGTCAGTTCTTTTTTCTGATTTCTTGAGTACCACGGGGCAAGTGAAATCTTGTGGGAATCAGCCAAGACCACTTGGCAAGGCTAAATATCTTTTGCGACCGATAGTGGAGTAGTTCCGTGAGGGAAAGGTGAAAAGTACCCCTGTTAGGGGAGTGAAATAGAACTGAAACCGTATGCTTACAAACAGTCGGAGCCGGTATATCCGGTGACGGCGTGCCTATTGAAGAATGACCCGGTGAGTTAGTTGTGCGCGGCAAGGTTAACCATGTTTATTGGGGAGCCGAAGCGAAAGCGAGTCTGAATAGGGCGAATTTAGTCGCGTGCACTAGACCCGAAACTAGGTGATCTAACCATGAGCAGGGCGAAGGAATGAGAAATCATTTTGAAGGCCCGAACTCTTTAATGTTACAAAATTATGAGATGACTTGTGGTTAGCGGTAACATGCCAAACGAACCTAGTAATAGCTGGTTCTCCCCGAAATAGCTTTTGGGCTAGCGTCGTAATTTAATCGTTGGGGGTAGAGCACTGATTGGGTTTGGGGCTCGAAAGAGTACCCAATCCACTCAAACTCCAAATACCAATGAGAACATTACGGCAGTCAGAACTTGGGAGCTAAGTTCCAACGTTCAAGAGGGAAACAGCCCAGATTGTCAGATAAGGACCCTAAATTACATCTTAGTGGGAAAGGAAGTGGAGTTTCTCAGACAGTTAGGAGGTTGGCTCAGAGGCAGCCATCCTTTAAAAAGTGCGTAAAAGCTTACTAATCAAGAGATTCTGCGCTTAAGATTTAACGGGGCTGAAGATGTATTCCGAAGCTGCAAATTTATCTATCACTTGTGATCGATGAGTGGTAGGGGAGCGTTCTATACATGATCAACTTAGCAGTTGATACATCGCGGTGAAGGTGACCCGTAAGGAGTTGCTGGAGCGTATAGAAGTGAGAATGCCGGGATGAGTAACGTAAAACAGGTGAAAACCCTGTTCGCCGAATGTCTAAGGTTTCCATGGCTATGGCAGTCAACCATGGGTTAGTCGGTCCTAAGGAGAGGCCGAAAGGCGTATCCGATGGATAACAGGTCAATATTCCTGTACCGCTAATATCTGTGATGGAGATCGTGAATTGGGAAAGCAGGCCCCTTAATGGTTTGGGGTGTAAGCAATAAGTTAGTTTCTTCAGGTAAATCCGAAGAAACGTTTCTACTTCGGTAGATGAACACGAGTTGCGATGCAAAGGTGACCCTCGGGAAGCCGATCTGTTGTACTAATTTTTCTGGAAAAACTTCTAGCGAGTCTACCTTCGGGTGGACTCAAGGATATTAGTGACCGTACCGCAAACCGACACTGGTGGACTGGTGTAAATGCACCAAGGCGTACGAGTTATGCGTCGTTAAGGAACTCGGCAAATTAACCCCGTAAGTTCGCGAGAAGGGGGGCCTTCTACTATGATTTTTAATTGTAGTAATGAAGGCGGCACAGAATAGGGAGGAGCGACTAGTTACCAAAACTACAGGCGCTTGCAAATTCGTAAGAAGATGTATAAGTGCTGACGCCTGCCCAATGCCAGAAGGTTAAGGAAGTTTGTTAATCGTCTGTTAGACGCACTTCGGTGCTCTGACGGTGGTGAAGCGGATAACCGAAGCCCTGGTCAATGGCGGCTGTAACTATAACGGTCCTAAGGTAGCGTAATACCTCGTCACTTAATTAGTGACTTGCATGAAAGGCGTAACGACTCTTCCGCTGTCTCGACGGCGCGCTCGGTGAAATTGAAATGGCTGTGAAGATGCGGCCTACCCATACCAGGACAAAAAGACCCCGTGGAGCTTTACTGCAGCTTTGCATTGAAATAATGCTTTGAATGAAGAGAATAGGTGGGAGACTTTGAAGCCGTTTCGTCAGGAATGGTGGAGTCGAAATATGTAATACCACTCTTTTGACGTGTTATTTCTAACTTTATCCTTAATCAGGAATACGGACAGTGCATGGTAGGCAGTTTGACTGGGGCGGTTGCTTGCTAAAGAGTACCGCAAGCGCACAAAGGTATCCTCAACCCGGATGGAAATCGGGTGAAGAGTGCATGAGCATAAGGATGCTTTACTGTGAGGGAGACATCCCGAGCAGTTACGAAAGTAGGTTCAAGTGACCCTTTCGCAGAATGTGGAATCGCGATTGTTTAACGGAGATAAGCTACCCCGGGGATAACAGGCTAGTGGTGCCCGATAGTTCATATTGACGGCACCGTTCGGCACCTCGATGTCGGCTCGTCACATCCTGGGGTTGGAGAAGACCCCAAGGGTTCGACTGTTCGTCGATTAAAGTGGCACGTGAGCTGGGTTCAGACCGTCGTGAGCCAGGTCGGTCTCTATCCGGTATGGGCGTTGTATATTTGAGGGATTCGACCCCTAGTACGAAAGGATCGGGGTGTGGCAACCTCTAGTGTACCAGCTGTTCTACCAAGAGCATAGCTGGGTAGCTAAGTTGTTTTAGGATAAATACTGAAAGCATATAAGTATGAAACCTTTCCCAAGATTAGATATACTTGCATAGCTTGGCTATGCGTGAGGTCCGTGGGAGACTACCACGTTGATAGGCTCTAGGTGTAAGCACAGTAATGTGTTGAGCCAAGGAGTACTAATAGACCGAAAGCTTCATATATTTTTGCTATCTATTCAGTTTTGAGTGCGTAAACACTCTTTTGCTCTTTAGAAAATTTAAAGTCCTGAGGATTACTGTTAGTAATAATAGTAGTCGTCAGGCGATAGTAATTCTTTAATTGGATTATTGTCGCCTGGCGATTGTAGCGGAGCGGAACTACCTGATCTCCATCCCGAACTCAGAAGTAAAACGTTCCAGCGCCGAAAATACTTGGACCTTTGGTCCTGGGAAGATAGGTCATTGCCAGGATTTTGAATTTGGAAACCCCACTTGAGAGAGTGGGGTTTTTACTTTTATAGGATAGATTGCAATTTTTGAGTTGATTTTGTGTGTTACATTTAAGGCGCTGGGTGTAGCGTATTCCTCGAGTGGTTCTCAATATCGTAACTTTTAGCTATTTCCGTGCTATTTAAATGTATACGTCTTTTGTCTTAGATAAAATTTTACTGAATAATATTTTACAGTTCACTCATATTCTTCTCAGACAAGGGCATTTGTAGCGTTCAATATAATTGCTCGTAGATTGTCGTTAATTTCGATAATATACGATATGTTTGAATCAATTGGCATGTGATATACTAAAAATGTATATAAAATTATAGGGTGTTTCAAATGGAAGGAGGCTTGAAATATAATTCGATTGATATTGAAGGTCCTGATCAAGTTGGAAAGGGAGATGCTGTTAATAATATTGCTTGTGAGCTTTCAAAAAACGGCATTGAAACTACTGTAATTTCTTTCCCTTACTATGCTACTCCAATTGGAAATATAATAAAGTGTGTATTAAAAGAGGGAATACCAGAGGAAGTTGAAATGGAAAAGGATAGTGAAGTAGAGGTAAAGATGGCTTTATTTGCATTAAATCGTTTAGAGATTCTTAATTGTATAGAAGCACAACCCAAAAGTGATATATATCTCTTTGATAGAGGGCCTTTTAGTAATGCCCTAACTATATCTTACTCATTAAGAAGCGGCTTAAAAGAAGAAGATTTAGATGGTTTGGTAGCTAAAGCAATGTGTTTTGATTCCCATTTTAGAAATGTATTAAATATAGATAACTGTGTTATACACCTTCAGACTAAAAATACAGAATGGGTACAAAGTAGGAAAGAGGGTGATCTGTATGAAAGGAAAGACGTTCAAGAGTTAAGCGAATATATTTATTCTAAATTTGAAGAGTATGTTGGAGAAGGTTGGGGTAATATTACAACAAGAGATTCTAATGAGTGGAAACCAAGAGAGGAAATTAGGGAAAATTGTATAAATTTTGCTAAATCTAGAATAAAGATATTAAACAAGGGTGGTTTAAATGTATCCAAAGCTCCGAACTACCTTTCAATAGATACAATTCAGCATACTCTATACTTTGAATCTCATCTAAGTGAAAAATTAAAAGAAGAGTGGGTAGATGCTCTAAAGAAAAATGACAAGATTGGGGTATATAATGGGGCAAAGAAAATATCAGAGGCCTTAGTGGGCACTACACAGCGTATTAAATGGTACAATGATATTACCAAAGTACAGGTCTCAAAATTACTTGCTGAAATACCTGATCTTACATATCTAATAGAGTATTACTGTGGAGAGAGCTTTTTAATTAAATTTCTTGATTCAGTAAATGAATAAGAAAGAGAGGGCTAGAGTCTTACTCTCAAAATTAGAATTGATGTATCCTAATGCAGAAACAGAATTAAAAAATTGGAACACGCCATTTCAATTTTTAGTATGTATTATGTTATCTGCTCAGACTACAGACAAACAGGTAAATAAGATAACTGAGGAGCTGTTTTCTTTATACCCCGATGCGTATGTTGTATCGCTTGCAGATGTTAGTGAATTTGAAAGATATATATCTTCAGTAAACTATTTTCATACGAAAGCAAAACATATAGTTGAAACATCTAAAATTCTTATTCATGAGTATAACGGAGAGGTTCCTATCAGTTTAGATCAACTACTTAAGCTTCCAGGTGTAGGATACAAGACTGCAAACGTATTCCTTAATGACTTGTACAAATCTAATCAGGGTATTGCAGTTGATACTCATGTTAAAAAAACAGCTTTGAAGTACCGTTTAACAAAAAGTAATAATCCAGATATTATTGCAAAAGACTTAGAAAAATTGTACCCAAAAGAGGATTGGTGGAAGATCAATAGATATTTTGTACTATACGGTAGGTATGATTTTAAAAAAGAGGTAGAGCTAGATAGTTAAGAGTTTATTTTTTCATTTTCTTCTGCTATAATGGCTTCGCAGTACTATTATTTTAGTGTATGTATGTAATACTGCTGATTCATACATCGCCATAGGATATATTATGGAAAAGAAAACAAAAGTTGTGGATACAGATGTTAAAGATAAAGCACTGTACTCCGAGTTAGAAAGTTTCCTGTCTGACAATACCCACGTTATCAAACAGCTCTCAAAAGGAGATATTGTTGAAGGAGATATCGTTGATATCAATAATGGAGTGATTGTTGTTGATGTTGGCTATAAATCTGAGGGAATTGTTGCAGGAAGAGAGTTAAAATCTGATACATTAGATTGGACCACATTAAAACCAGGGGATAAACTTCTGGTATATGTTGTTAAACCCGAAGATGAGAAGGGTCAGTTAGTTCTTTCAATAAGAAGGACTCAACAGGCAAGTGCATGGTTAGCACTCGAGAATGCTAAGAAAAATAATGATATTGTAGATGCTATTGTTGTTGAATCAAATAATGGTGGTTTAATAGTCGAGATGGGAAAAGGTATAAGAGGCTTTATTCCTACCTCTCAATTAGATGCAACAAGGGTGTACTCTAATGGTGTAAGACAGGTTGGTAAAGATATTTCTTCTAGAGTACAAAAGAGATTGAACTCATTAATAGGAGAGAGTATTAAAACAAGAATCATTGAATTAGATAGAGAGAAAAATAGAATCATCCTTTCTGAGAAGATGGTTACTCAGGCTAGAGATTTGGAAAAGAGAGCCAATACTCTTAAGAAAGTGAAAGAAGGAGATGCATTAGAGGGTACAATTAGTGGTATTACTCCATTTGGTGTATTTGTAAATGCACAAGGACTTGAGGGTCTTGTTCACCTTTCTGAACTTTCATGGGACAAAGTAGAAGATATTGGTGCTATTTATTCTGTCGGAGATACTGTTAAGGTTGTTGTAATAGGTCTTACTGATGGTGGAAAGAGAGTAGCTTACAGTATAAAGAGATTACAGCAAGATCCGTGGTCTCAAGCTATTTCTCAATTTAAGATTGGAGATGTTGTTGATGGTGTAATTCAAAAAGTTGTTCCTTATGGTGCATTTGTAAGAATAGGAGAGGGTTTAAATGGATTAATCCATATATCTGAACTTTCTGATAAATTAGTAAAGAATCCTGAAGATATAGTTAAATCTGGACAGGAAGTAAAAGTAAAGATACTTTCTATTTCTTCTACAGAGAGACACTTAGGGTTAAGTCTAAAAGCTTCTTCAGATGTAAAAGCTCCTCAGTTAAATGAGGAAGAATTAGCAGAGGCAATAGATGCCGCTATTGATTCAGAGATTAAGTAAATCTTTAATTAGAAATATTAAAAGGGGGTCTTTGTACCCCCTTTTTTGATATAATAGGGTATGAAGAAATTTGTAAAAAAACACATATTTTCAAGGTTATCAAAGAATGCACGGATATCTATTCGTAATGCATCTTTAATTGCTGAGCATTTAAAGAGTAAAGAAATACAACCTGAACATCTTTTAGTTGGTATTTTGTTAAATGAAAATGCACTAGCTACAAAGATAATTAGTGGTATGGGATTTGATTCAAAGGATATCTTAAGTAAAGTTGTTGGTCGTGCTTCCATAGATATTACTGTTAATGTAGATACTCCTCGTGAGGTAAAGCTATCACCTAAAACTCAAGAGATAATGCGTAAATCTTTCGATTGGTCACAGAGATACTCTCATGTATATGTTGGTTCAGAACACATTATGTTAGGTCTATTGGAATCAAAAGATATCTTTATCCAAGATCTTGTACAGTATGGTTTAGAGTTAAAGAAATTTCAGAAATATCTTTCTGAACATGCTACATATCCGTTGGGAGTGCTTGCAAAACCTGATATAAATATGGGAGGACCAGAGCAGAGTAAGATATTGGACTTGATTGGTAAAGATTTAGTTGAGTTGGCAAGGGAGGGTAAGTTAGATCCACTTGTTGGTAGGGAAGAAGAATTAGGAAACATTATTAAAATACTTAGTAGAAGGAGAAAAAACAACCCAATTGTAGTTGGTGATGCAGGGGTAGGTAAAACAGTGTTAGTTGAGGGTCTTGCACAAAAGATTGCAGATGGACGTGTACCTCCATCTTTGAGAGATATGAGAATAGTGTCACTTGATGTAGCAAGTATTATGGCTGGGAGTAGAATGAGGGGAGATGTTGAAGAAAAGGTGTTGGATATTGTCAATGAGGTTGTAGAATCAACAAATACTATCCTCTTTATCGATGAGATTCATACAATATTAACCTCTGGTATTCCAGGTAGTAGTTCGGAGATTGCCGCTATTCTTAAACCAGCTCTTTTAAGGGATGATTTTAGATGTATAGGGGCGACAACTACAGAGGAATACTCTGCATACTTTGAGAATGATAATGCTTTAGCAAGAAGATTCCAACCAATATTCCTTAAGGAATCATCCATAGAAGAGACTATACAAATATTAAGAAACCTTAAACCAATTTTGGAAGCCCATCACAGCATTAATATTAATGATGAGGCACTAGCGTTGGCTGCTACTCTTTCTGACAGATACATTAGTGATAGATATTTACCGGATAAGGCAATAGATTTGTTAGATGAGGCGTGTGCCACAAAAAGATTGTATTTAGAGGGTAAATATGAAGAAATTTCTTCCTTGCTTTCTAAATTAAGAAGTGCAGGTGACGCAAAGGAGGAATATATTCTTAAGGGTAAGATGGAAAAGGCTGAAAAGTACAAGAAAGTAGAAGAGTCGCTAGAAAAGAAGATAAAGATATTAGAAATAAAAAGAAGTGAGAGTAGAAGGAACAAGATGAGTGAAGTTGGTGTTGAAGATATCCGAATTGTTGTTTCAAATTGGACGGGTATTCCTCTTAAGACTCTGGGTAGTAAAGAAAAGAGTGCCTTACTAAAGTTAGATAGCAAGGTTAACGATTTAGTTGTCGGTCAAAAAGAAGCTGTAAAGGGTGTAGTGTCTGCAATAAAGAGGGCACGTACAGGCATTTCTGATGTTAGTAGGCCTTGGGCATCATTCCTTTTCTTAGGTCCAACTGGAGTTGGTAAGACGCAATTAGCAAAGGTTTTAGCAAGGGAGCTATTTGGTAATGAAGACAGGTTGGTACAGATAGATATGAGTGAAATGATGGAAATGCACAGTGTTTCTAAATTGATTGGTTCTCCTCCAGGATATGTTGGTTATCAAGAGGGTGGGTGGCTAACTGAGAAGGTTAGGAGAGACCCGCATAGTGTGATTTTGTTTGATGAGATTGAGAAAGCACATCCAGATGTATTAAATATACTTTTGCAAATATTAGAATATGGTCATTTAACAGACGGTAGGGGTAGGAAGGTTAATTTTAAAAATACCATAGTTATTCTTACTTCAAATATTGGTGCAGAAGAGATAGGAAGGGACAGGGTGTTAGGTTTTTCATCTGATAAAACTACAGGTCGAAAGAGTAAGGTTGCTGATACAGCCTATAATTCTATGAAAGTAGAATTAATGAGTGAGCTAAGGAGCACACTAAGACCAGAATTACTTAATAGATTGGATGATATAATAATATTTAGAGCATTAAATACAAGAGATGCTAGAAAGATAGTAGAGTTACTTCTTTTAGATTTAAACAAGAGGTTAGAGAGTCAAAAAATATATATATCACTAACAAAAGAGTTGATGTCATATATAGTTAAGGAAGGGCTTAGTGAAGAGTATGGTGCTCGTCCTCTTAGAAGAGTTTTACAAGACTATGTAGAGAGTACAATTGCAGATCGTCTCTTAAAGAATGAGGAAGTGGGAGAGATTAAACTTGGTTTGAAGGATGGTAAGGTAGTAATATTAGATTAATTTTTACTCATTAGGTATGAAATATGTATGTAGTGCATGTGGAAGTGAATTCCTAAAATGGTCTGGTAAGTGCAGTGTATGTAACGAGTGGGGAACTTTAGAGGAATTAAGTGAAGAAATAGTTGTATTAGATAATAAAACTAGCACTAAGAAGGCTGACTATGGGGCTATTACAAAATATAGAGACAGTACTCATAGTAAGAAGGGGGCTCAAAGTCGTTTAAGCACAGGATTCTTAGAATTTGATAGAGTACTTGGTGGTGGTTTAGTACAAGGTGAGGTTGCACTAATTAGTGGTGAACCTGGTGTTGGAAAGTCCACATTGTTGCTTCATATAGCTCTTAATCTATCATCTAAAAATAAGATTTTGTATGTTTGTGGAGAGGAATCTCCATCTCAATTGGTTTCTAGACTAGATAGATTGGCTTCTAAAAGTGATAATCCAGACAATATATTCGTTACTAATGATGTAGTAGTAGAAAACATCTTTAATTTGGTATCAGAAGAGAAATTTGGTCTCGTTATTGTTGATTCAGTTCAAAGTGTAACCTCTTTGAGTTCAAAAGGATATCCAGGAAGTATTAGTCAGGTTAGAGCATCGGGTTCTTTGCTAACAAGAATGTCTAAAGTAACTGGGGTGCCTTCCTTACTTGTTGGTCAAATCAACAAGGGCGGAGATATTGCGGGTCCAAAAATTTTAGAGCACATTGTTGACTGTGTTTTGTACATAGAGGGGGGAGAATTTAATCAGTACAGGATACTTAGGGGTATGAAAAACAGGTTTGGTTCCACGAACGAAATAGGGGTATTTGAAATGACTTCTAAGGGGATGGAAGAAATAGGGAATCCATCTTTAGTGTTTCTTGATTCTAAGACCTCTGTTTCTGGGAGTGCCATTGGCGCCATATTGCAAGGTTCAAGAGTTGTATTTGTTGAAGTTCAGGCTTTGGTTGTTGAAAGGGGTAGTGAAGTAGGCCCGTTGAGAAGAGTAGCAAATGGTATTAAAAAGCCTCGTTTAGATATGCTTTGTGCAGTACTTTCAAGGAGGGGTGGTGTATATTTGGGAGATAAGGATGTCTTTGTAAATGTAGTTGGTGGTGTAACTGTTTCAGATCCAGCAGTAGATTTAGCTGTATGTGCAGCTATTAAATCTGCGGTTAAAGACAATGTTTTAGACCGTAAATCAGTATATTTTGGAGAAGTCGGTCTAACAGGTGAGGTTAGAGGTACTTGGGGTATAGAGTCTGTGCTTTCAGAGGCTTCTAGGGTGGGGTATAAGAAAATATATATTGGTAATGCGTCTTTAAGAGACAGGCATGATTTAGAAGTTTCCGTTGTAAAGGGAATTAAGACCCTGTAATTTTTTTTTGCTAATTTTTATCAACACCATTCGTAACATACAAAGACCTACATGTTCTCGTAACATTGGGGTGGGGAATTCAGTTGCAAACGTTGAGGGTGTGGGCGAAGTGTGCGTATAGTGATTTGTGGATGTTTCTTATGGGGTTGACATATTATCATCAAAGGGGCTATAATATGTTGTTCATTTAATTACTGTGTGGATATCTTAATTTTCTCCCTTTGTCTGGGGTGCCACAAACACATCTGGGCAAAAGGAAAAGATTAAGATTCTAAGTCTCTCTTTAGTATGAGTTTTTAGGAGCTCAAATAAAGGAAGATTTGGGGAAGCACAGAAGTGCTCTCCGATTTTATTCTTCTATTTGAAGGATAAGACCGGGGTCGGTTGGGGCAGTACCGATCCCTTCTTTCTTTTTTTTCTCACATTTGACTTCTTATATTTGATTGAATATACTGGATTGTCAGATGGGTTAATTGCCCGATTATTAATTTCCCTTTTTATAGATATGGTAAACAAAACAAAGAGTATTAGAGAGTATGAGCAAATGACTCTTGCTATGCTTCGTGCTGAAGCAAATAAGATAGGTCTAGAAGACTTTATGGAGCTCCAAAAAAGAGAGCTTATGATTGAGATATTAAAAAAATCGACCTCAGATGAAGGTTTCGTTTTTGTTGATGGTATTTTAGAGGCACAAAAAGATGGATCTCATGGAGTGCTAAGAACAGACGGATTACTTCCTGGGGATAACGATGTATATGTATCAGGTTCACAGATAAAGAAATTTAGTTTAAGGAATGGTGATGTAGTAGCAGGACCTGCAAGATTACCAAAAGACAAAGAAAAATACTTAAGTTTACTTAGAGTAGATACAGTATATGGTAAACCTGCAGCAGAGGCAGCTAATAGGCCTCAATTTATGAAAATGACACCGATATTCCCTAATAGGCAAATAAAGCTTGAAACAACCCCAGATGTAGTATCTACTAGAGTTATAGATTTGCTTTCGCCAATTGGGTTTGGTCAGAGATCTATGATTGTTTCTCCTCCTAAGGCAGGTAAAACATGGTTACTTAAAGATATTGCAGATGGTATTGCTGCAAACAATCCTCAAGCAAAATTAATAGTTGTATTAGTAGGTGAAAGACCGGAAGAGGTAACTGATATGAAGAGATTTGTTAAAGGAGAGGTATATGCTTCTAACTTTGATGAATTACCAGAGCAAAACTGTAGAGTTGCAGAAATGGCTCTCCAAAAGGCTATGTGTATGGTAGAGTGGGGAGAAGATGTAATAATCCTTATGGATAGTATTACTAGACTTGCTCGTGCATACAATATTACTATGCCAACATCTGGTAAAACATTATCTGGAGGATTTGATCCAGTAGCATTGTACCCACCTAAGAGATTCTTTGGAGCTGCTAGAAACTTTGAGGAGGGTGGTAGCCTCACTATTATTGCTACCGCTTTAGTAGAAACTGGGAGTAGAATGGATGACTTGGTATATGAAGAGTTCAAAGGTACAGGTAATATGGAATTACATTTAGATAGGGCACTTGCAAACAAGAGAATATATCCTTCAATTGATGTAACCAAATCAGGTACAAGAAATGAAGAACTTCTTTTAGGTAAGGAAGTCTTGAATCAATCATGGAGAATAAGGAGAATGTTGGAACTCCTAGATCAAAATGAAAATCCTACAGAAGTACTTGTTAGTAGACTTAAAAAGACTAAATCTAACGAGGAATTCCTAGCAACCTTGCACGAAGCATAATTCTGGTATAATAAGTAGTAATTTTTTCTTCTAATACAAAGTGGAAGTAAAAGAGCATGAACAAAATATATCGGGATTAAGTTTTAGGGACCTCTCTATAGATTCAAATCAGTCAAAAGAGGGGGGGGATTTTATATTTCTTGATAGTGACATTTCAGATGATGCTGATTTAAGCAGAATGCGTAAATTTTTCAGATTACTCACACAGAAGTTTAACTCTAAGAAGGGTGTATTGGCGTTTTTTATAGACTTTGCTGAATACATATTTTCGAGATTAAGGATAGTGTGGGTACTATTTTCTGTACTTTTTGAAATACTTTTTAAACAATTTGACTCTCTTAAAAATAGTATCGTTAGAAAGATGTTTTGGGGTAGGGGTTCGTTTCTTAAGTATATTGTTCAGACAGCAACCGTTATTATTGCCTCCATATTAGCAATTTCTTATGTCTATAGGGCACCTACTATTACAAGTGCAAACGAAGAAGATCTAGACTATATATCTGTTGCTGAAAGTGACTTAATATCAATGAATGCCACTCTTAATACGGCAGTTCCAAAAGATAGAGAGAGAAGAGGGGTTGATAAATATATCGTAATGAATGGTGATACTTTAAGCACTATAGCTACTAAATATGAAATTTCAATCGCAACTATTAAATGGGCAAATAATCTAACCTCTGATTTAGTAAAACCTGGACAAGAATTAGATATACCTCCTGCAGATGGAGTATTAATAACGGTTAAAAAGGGAGAAACACTTGCTTCCGTTGCAAAAAAATATGCTGGTAATGAGCAGGGAATTGCTGACTTTAACTGGTTAGACTATCCATTTGCATTGGTTGAGGGTCAAGAGCTCTTTATCCCTGATGGGAGAATGCCCGAAGCCCCAAAGCCTGTATATGCAAGTACTCCAAAGACGTATATTTCTGGTTCAAGCACTCCAACGGGTGGTAGCTCATATGTTGATCCTAATGTTGGTAGATTCTTAGGATGGCCTGTTGCTGGTGGTACTGCGAGAATATCTCAATACTATAAAGGGTCACTACATAGGGGTATTGATATCGCAGATCGTAATTTACCTAATGTGCTTGCTGCTGCAGGTGGTACTGTAATCTTCGCTGGTTGTGCAGGATATTGTCCACCTTTAGGTTCTACATATGGGGGTAGTGGTTACGCTTGGTCAATCCAAGTAGATCATGGAAATGGGTACTCAACTTGGTACGCCCACTTAAAGAACATATATGTTAGAACAGGGCAGAGTGTATCTAAGGGTCAATCTATTGGTCAATTAGGTTCTACAGGACGTTCAACGGGACCACATGTTCACTTCGAATTGAGGAGGGGTGTAGGATATGGATCTCAAATTAATCCTTTGCCATATACCGTTTGGTAATATTTTGAGATATAATCCTAATTGTGGGCTCATAGTTTAGCTGGTAGAACATCGCATTCGCATTGCGAAGATCGCCGGTTCGATTCCGGCTGAGTCCAAGCCCAGGTCTTGAGAGAAAGATAATGAATATTTAAAATATGGGCCTGTAGCTCAGTTGGCTAGAGCACATCGCTGGCAGTGATGGGGTCAGGGGTTCAAGCCCCCTCAGGTCCAATTTCCATATAGTAGCTCTTGGGCACATTGTTTCTACATTAGTACCATTTCAACTATCTGTTTTCACAGTAATGTAAAACGCCCTAATAGTAGGACTTTCCAAAACGGATGTTTTAAAGTAAAATAAAGCATTGTGAACAGTTACCATATCAAAGAGAATATGTCAGATAAATATAGACCTAAAAATTTTGAGAGTAAATGGCAACAGAAGTGGTTTTCTGATATGAAGTATGAAGCCAAAGATCTACTCACTGATAAGCCAAAGTACTATCTATTAGTAGAATTCCCATATCCATCAGGTCCTGGAATGCATATAGGGCATACTAGAAACTACTCAATGATGGATGCGGTAGCAAGGCTTAGAAGAATGAAAGGGTTTAATGTAATGTTTCCAATGGGATGGGATGCATTTGGTCTACCTACAGAAAATTACGCTATCAAAGTAAAAAGGCCTCCTCAAGAGATAACAAATGAGAATATAGAGAACTTTAGAAGACAACTTAAAAGTCTTGGTATTTCTTTTGATTGGAGTAGAGAAGTAAACACGTCCGAACCCTCGTATTATAAGTGGACACAATGGATCTTCCTCAAGCTTTTTGAAAAAGGGCTAGCATATAAGTCCGAAATGCCAATAAATTGGTGTCCGAATTGTAAGGTAGGTTGCGCTAATGAGGAAGTAATTGACTCAAGGCATGAAAGGTGTGGTACGTTGGTTGAAAAGCGCAATATTAGCCAATGGGTATTAAAAATAACAGAATATGCAGATAGGTTAGATGAAGATTTAGATTCTGTAAACTTCCCAGATGCTGTAAAAGCACTACAAAGGAATTGGATAGGTAAAAAGACTTGGTATGATATTCAATATAAGGTGGAGAACAGTGAAGAGGTTATAACGGTGTCTACAACGAGGCCTGATACTCAGTTTGGATCTACTTTTGTAGTTTTAGCTCCTGAGAATGAAATTTTAACGAGATTGATGAATACAATGTCGGATGAAAAGAGAAAAGAGATAGGGGAATATATTAAAGAAAGTAAAAGAAAGACAACTGAAGAGAGGGAGGCGTGGGGTAGGGAGAAAAGTGGTGTGTTTACTGGTATATATTGTATAAATAGCATAACGGGTAACAGACTGCCAATATGGGTCGCAGACTTTGTATTAACAACAGTTGGCACTGGTGCGGTAGTAGGTGTGCCTGCTCATGATGAAAGAGATTTTGAGTTTGCAATGAAGTACACACTCCCAGTAATTCGAGTTATCGAAGGACCTGATGGGAATAGATCTGAGGTTCAATCTATAAAAGATTTATACACCGGAGAGGGTTCAGTCTTTAATTCGGGCTTTTTAGACGGGTTTAGCAGTGAAGATGCTAGAGTGAAAGTGGGTAAGTTCATCGAAAAAGAGAAGATTGGAGAAGTAACAGTGAGGTATCATCTGCATGATTGGATATTCTCAAGGCAACACTACTGGGGTGAACCTATTCCAATTGTTCATTGTGAGAATTGTGGTATGGTTCCAGTTCCCGAGAGTGAATTACCAGTTGAGCTTCCAAAAGTTGAAAGCTACGAACCAACAGACACAGGAGAATCTCCGCTTGCTAATATAACCGAATGGGTAAATATTAAATGTCCGAAGTGTGGGGGAGAAGCAAAGAGAGAAACGGATACGATGCCCAACTGGGCTGGGTCTAGTTGGTACTATCTTCGATACTGTGATCCAAAAAATGATAAGGAGTTCGTTGGAAGAAATAAGAGCGACTACTGGATGCAAGTTGACCACTATGAAGGAGGTCAGGAACATATAACACTGCATTTGCTTTACTCTAGATTCTGGCACAAGGTCCTGTATGACCTAGGGTATGTTCGAGATATCGAACCTTACTATGCTAGATCAATTCATGGAATAGTACTTGGTGAGGGTGGTGTTAAGATGTCTAAGTCACTTGGCAACATTATTGGTCCTGATGATTTGATAAATACCTATGGTGCTGATGTTACAAGGGCATATATGATGTTTATGGGTCCATATGAAGGCAATGTAGAATGGAGTACTAGAACTATCCAAGGTGTTAGACGATTTGTTTCTAGATATTATGATTTCTTAAATAGTGCATATCAAAATAGGGTAGATAACAGTGAAAATAGTGTTAAGATAGGGGTTAATAGACTTGTGAAAAAGATAGAAGGAGATATTTTAGAGTTCAAATTCAATACAGCAATTGCTTCTTTAATGGAATTTTACAATAAGTTCTCTAATTCTAAGTTTGATAATAAAGACCTAGAGAAATTAATAATACTTTCTGCTCCTGTATTTCCGCATATTTCAGAGGAAATATGGTGCTCAACTATGGGGAAACAATATTCAGTTCATGATCAAAAGTGGCCAGTTATTGATGAAAAACTCTTAGAGGAGGACAGTATTGAGATACCTGTGCAAATTAACGGAAAAGTAAGGGGTAAGGTGACAATTTTGAAGCAGGATAGTGAAGAAAAAATTAGAGAAATTATCCTTACCTCAAATACTCTAGGTACATACTTATCAGGAGTTGAGATTAAAAAATTCATATATGTACCAGAGAGGATCGTAAGTATCATTTCATAGTGCCCCAATTATAGTCAAAAACCTTTGACAAATGAGTACATTTCTACTATTATTTTACGATAGAAGTAATGGTCGAAAAAGACTGTTACAACAGTATAAAACACTGCTCGTGAAATATGTTAAAAACTAACTGCCCAAAGGTAGCAAAAAACTTATTCATTTTGCCGATACTCACTCTGTTTTTTGTCGCTTTAACAACTGGTTCAGTATTAGCTTTAACATCAGAGACGGTTAACTTCCAAGGTAAGATAGTAAGAAATGATACAGGCCATGAAGGACTCAATGTCATACCAGGTACTCCAGCATGTGTAGTGGATGGTGCAGGTAACGATACTTGTGATTTTAGAGTACTTTACTACACAGCCTCAACAGGGGGAACACTACTTCTAACCGAAGACTATACAAATGTTGAGATTGGTCAATACGATGGTGTGTTTGAACTATCACTTGGTGCTGGTTCTGTAACTACATCAGCAGTTTGTAGAGATGGTACATGTAATTCACTCGTAGAGGTGCTTTCAGAGTACAACGATGTGTATGTAGAGCTTAGATTTGCTCCGGATGGTACGACTTTAACTGAAACTTTTGCAAGAATGCCATTAGAGGCAAGTGCATATTCAATATTTTCTAAATATGCAGAAGGTGCTAAGGATGCATTTAAATTCAGTACTTCAATTAGTACAAACACTCAGAACAATCCAGTAGCAGGAATGGTTTACTTTGATACAAATGATTCTGAGCTTAAAGTTTACGATGGTACTGATTGGGGAGGAATAGGGGGAGGTTCTCTTTGGACAGATAGTGGTACTATGACATATCTGACTTCTGTATCAGATGATCTGGTATTGGGAGCAGGTACTATCGCAGATGCAACTTTTTTCTTTGATGTAGATGGTTTGAGTGGAAGCTATTTTGAAATAGATGATGCTACTAACACAAACAGGCTTTTCACTGTATTAAATAGTGGAAATGTTGGTATAGGGACTGCAACTCCAGGAGCTAAGTTAGAGATTGGAGGAACTACTTCTACCCTTTCAAACTCTTCTGGGGATATAACGATTGATCCAGCACAATATCTTAATATAACGTCGAGGGTTGGTATTGGAACAGCAACCCCTGGCTATATGCTAGATGTTTCTGATGGTACGGGTATTGTAGGTAGGTTTAGTGGGAGGGTTGTTGGTGCTAATGCTGTAAACAACGATGAGTTCGTTACTTTGGGTCAAGTTCAGAGTAGTATTGTTTCATATTGGAGTTACACAGCTCCTAATCTTACTCCCAGTAATGCAAATACGAATGTTCTGCCGTATGCAAATGGGGATGGTAGTTTAGGGTCAAGTACTGTCCGTTGGAACTATGTATACGCAAACTACGGGGATTTTACCAATTCTGTTACAACCCCTCTCGTAGTTGGTGGTTCGACTGCAACTTCAACTTTAGAACTTAGATCTACAACTGGGGTAGGTACAACTTCTTCAATCAAATTTACTGTAGGTAGTAACGGTGGTACAGAAGCAATGCGAATTATTAATAATGGAAATGTAGGTATTGGTACAAGTAATCCTGGGGCCAAATTAGAGATAGGGGGGGCGAGTTCAACGATAGCGAACTCAACGGGCAACATTGTAATAACTCCTGCACAATATCTTCAGGTAAATTCAAGGCTTGGAGTTGGGATAGCGTCACCTCTAGGACAGATTCATTCATATACTTCAAATGCTGCAGTAACAACAGCGCAATACTCTGGATATTTTGAAAACCTTGCTACAAATACAACAACTGATGGTATAAATAAATATGGGATATATATTACATCTACAGGAGCATTTGCTGGATTAACTGGAACAGCAACAAATAACTATGGTTTGTATGTAGAAACTCCTACAGGTGGAGATAACAACTATGCTGCAATATTTGCAGGAGGGAATGTTGGAATAGGAACAGCGAGTCCAACTAGCGTACTTGAAGTAAACGGAGGGGTAGAGTTAACAAATCTCTATGATACAGCAGCGGCAACAGGAGACAATTTCTTTGATTTAACAGGTTGTGGTACAACAGCAACAGTAACAGCAATAGATAGTACGGGTGCTGTTACGTGTAGTGCAATAACAGGGTTCTTAACAAGTGAAGCAGATACCTTAGCAACAGTAACAGGTAGAGGAGCTTCTACAACAGTAGCATCTTCATTCACTGGAGGAGCAACAGTAAGGGGATTGATAGTAGATCATGCAACAACGACATATGACAGGATATTAACAACAGTAGCAGCTGTAGGAGTAGCAAGATATGATGGAACGATAACGAATGTAGATTTAACAGCAGCAAGAACTTGGACCATGCAGGATAACTCAGGAGTAGTAGCACTAGGAACAGCAGCTAATAGTTTGTTCTTTACAACAACGGGAGCAACTAATGTAACCCTACCAACAACAGGTACATTAGCAACTACCTCTCAATTAGTAACAACATTTACAGGACTAACCGATACTCCAAGTGCATATACAGGTCAAGGTGGTAAACTTGTAGCAGTAAATGCTGGAGGAACCGCATTAGAATTCATAACAGCATCAACATTCACAGATACGAATGACTATGTAGACTCAGTAACATTCAATACAACAGATGGAGTATTAACATTAGGTAGAACCGGAGTACTTTCGGACTTAACAGCAGATTTAGATGGTAGATATTTAACATCCTTTACAGAAGCAGATACCTTAGCAACAGTAACAGGTAGAGGAGCCTCTACAACAGTGGCATCTACTTTTAGTACAAGTATAACTTCACCATTGATAATAGGTGGAACAGCAGCAGATTCATCCTTAGATTTAAGATCAACCTCTGGAACAGGTACAACATCATTCATCAAATTCTCTGTAGGAACAAATGGTGGAGTAGAAGCAATGAGGATATTAAATGATGGTAAAGTAGGAATAGGTGAAGTAGCACCAACAAGTGCATTAGAAGTTAATGGTGGAGTGGAATTAACAAATCTCTATGATACAGCAGCGGCAACAGGAGACAATTTCTTTGATTTAACAGGTTGTGGTACAACAGCAACAGTAACAGCAATAGATAGTACGGGTGCTGTTACGTGTAGTGCAATAACAGGGTTCTTAACAAGTGAAGCAGATACCTTAGCAACAGTAACAGGTAGAGGAGCTTCTACAACAGTAGCATCTTCATTCACTGGAGGAGCAACAGTAAGGGGATTGATAGTAGATCATGCAACAACGACATATGACAGGATATTAACAACAGTAGCAGCTGTAGGAGTAGCAAGATATGATGGAACGATAACGAATGTAGATTTAACAGCAGCAAGAACTTGGACTATGCAGGATAACTCAGGAGTAGTAGCACTAGGAACAGCAGCTAACAGTTTGTTCTTTACAACAACAGGGGCGACTAATGTAACCCTACCAACAACAGGTACATTAGCTACAACTTCTCAGATACCAACAACGTATTGGTCTAAGGCTAGTACTGATGTATATCCGACGACGTCAGGAGATAATGTGAGACCAAATGGGACGGCGACATTAGGAACAAGCTCTTATAGATGGAGTACGATATATGGTTTAAATGCAGATTTAGCAAGTACTTCTACCACAACAAATGTACTCAATGTAGTAGGAAACTCATTAACAACTGGAATATTAGCAAACTTTTCCTCTGCCTCAACAGCAGGTGTAGCAAGTAGTACATCGGTAGTATTAAATATCGCAAGAAGTGGAATAAACTCAAACTTAGCTCATACAGCATATGGGATATATACAACTGTAACTAATACAAATGCTACATCAGGGACAAATGTAGCAGCATATTTAAGTGCATCAGGAGCAACAACAGCTAACTACGGATTAATAGTTGGTGCTGGTAGTGTTGGTATTGGAACAGTGGCGCCAACTCAGTTATTAGATGTAAATGGGGCAACAAGATTAAGAGGCCTATTATATGATTACAATAACGAGTCTGGTACTACAGGGCAAATACTATCTAGGTCTGCAAGTGGTGTAGATTGGATAGATGCTCCTACAGGGGGATCAACTTTATGGGATGAGATTGGAGACCCAGGAACTGACTCAAGTGTTATTAATTTTGGAAGTTATCATACCAATCTTACATTTAATACCCTTGCAGCAAATAGTGGATTTACATTCTCTTCAACATCTATTTCAGGTTTAGCAAGTGCAACAACAAAGATTGTTGATATCTTGTCTTCTGGAAGTAATACAAACTCAGGTATTACAAGATATGGAATATCCTCAAGCATAACTAATACTGGTACAACATCTATCAATATTGCTGGATATTTTAATGCAACAGGTGCTTCTACAAACTATGGATTACTTGTAGAAAATGGAAATGTAGGTATTGGTACAATAACGCCTACAAACAAATTAGTGGTAAATAGTACTGCATATTCAACTATAGAATTACAATATAGTGGTACATCAGTAGTAGATATCTTTAGTAATGCATCTTCTAATATATTCATAGGTTTAGATTCTGGATCTGCACTTACTTCAGGTACAGGAAATATCTCATATGGTTTTAATACCCTGAAGTATAATACGACAGGAACGAATAATACTGCTATCGGACATCAAGCATTGGTAAGCAATGTTGCAAAAGAGGGTAGTACTGCAATAGGGTATCAAGCTATGTTATATGCAGATAGCTCTTCCGTAGCAGGGTTGACATATAATACTGCTATTGGATATCAAGCATTAGTTGGTAGTGCAACAGCTGCAAATAATACTGGTGTTGCTAATACAGCAGTAGGTCATCAATCATTAACTGGTAATACTAGTGGAGGGTACAATACTGCTTTAGGAGTAAACACATTAAATGCTAATACTACTGGTACGCAGAATGTAGCAATTGGTCATAATGCACTATTTAGTAATGTAGCAAAACAGGGTAGTGTGGCAATAGGTTATGAGGCAATGAGATATGCAGATAGTACAATAACGGGAGCTTTAACAAAGAATGTTGCAATAGGATATCAAGCGTTGTATGGAAGTACTATTACTGCTAATAATACGGGAACTGGAAATACAGCAATGGGATATCAAACTCTTTACTCCAATACATCGGGATATTCCAATATTGCAATTGGTGATTCAGCTTTGAAATTAAATACAGCAGGGGGAAATAATGTAGCTCTCGGATATACCTCGTTAACTGATAATACAAGTGGAGATGGGAATGTCGCAATTGGAAGAAATTCTTTAGCCAATAATACAACAGCAGACTACAATGTTGCCATAGGAGATGATGTTCTATCTGCAAATACTGAAGGATTCTGGAATATAGCGTTGGGTTCAAATACTATGAACTATACATCTACAGCATATGGAAATATCGCGATGGGTAGGAATGCATTACAAGGTAGTCCAACATTTATAAATAATACAGGGAGTAACAATATTGCCCTTGGTCAGGATTCAATAAATGACAATGGAAGTGGTTCAAACAATATTGGAATAGGTTATGGCACGCTTTTTACGAATCAAGCAAAAGCAGGAAGTATAGCGATAGGTTATGAGGCAATGTACTATGCAGATAATACTGTTACTGCAGGTAGCTCCTATAATACGGCAATAGGATATCAGGCATTAAAGGGTAGTACTACAGCAGGCAATAATACAGGAACAGGTAATACTGTTTTAGGATATCAATCAGGTACTGCAATAACATCAGGATCCAACAATACTGTTGTTGGATTTGGTGCAGGAGATTCTATTACTTCTAGCCCAAGTAATACTTTAATTGGTTATCTAGCTGGACAGAATCTAACAACTGGTTCAGGTTTTAATATAATAATAGGTAGTGGTGTAGATGCTATCAATGCGACGGGTACACAGCAATTAAATATTGGTAATACAATATTTGGGGATTTGAGTACTGATAGTATTAGTATTGGTAATGCAACACTTACTGCAGGTACAATGTTTGCTGTAGGGGCTACTTCTCAATTCCAAGTAGATAGTAATGGAGATATTATAAAGTTAAAGAATTTAACATACTCATGGCCATCTACACATGCAACTGGAGCATTAATTAATAATGGTAGTGGTACTTTGTCATGGCAAAATGTTCCAACTGCAGCTGGTACGGCCACACCAGGGCAAGTAACATTCTGGAATGGTACTAACTCTATTACAGGTAATAATAATTTTTGGTGGGATAATGCTAATGTAAGATTGGGTATTGGTACTAATACTCCTACAGCTACATTAGATATTGGTGGTGCTTCTTCTAGAATAGCTAATGCTTCTGGAGATATAACTATAGATCCAGCAGGTAATTTAATAATAGCTAGTGGTAGTAATGTAGGTATAGGTACTACAACACCACAAGCAATATTAGATGTAGCGGGTGTTACATCAGAGATAGCTAATAGTTCTGGTGATTTGACTATTAATCCAGCAGGTAATTTAATAGTATCTACTGGTAGCAGTTTGGGTATAGGAGTTTCTCCAACAAAGATTTTAGATGTTGCTGGTGCTGGAGGAACATCATATCAAGTTGCAGTAATGAGATTGTCATCATCAAGTGTCGGTGGAATTAGCTTTGCTACTGTTGCTGATAATGATGCACAAATTGGAGCAGGAATGGAATGGAATGGTACTGCCTGGGTCGCACGAGATACCTCGGCGCAAATGATGCGAATGATTAATGGTGGGTATAATTGGTATGCAGATACAGGTCTAACATCAGGGAACACCTTTACCCCTACAAGTAGGATGACCCTATCTACGACAGGGTTAACTGTTTTAGGAAATATGCAAATTTCAGCAGCTGACCCAGAATTAGTATTCAATGAAACGTCTCCTGCTGTTATATGGAGATATAAGATATCTGGAGATCAGTGGATACTATCTAGAGATGGTTTGGGAGATAGGATGGTAGTTAATAACGCAGGTTCTTTAATTATTAAAGGAACGCTATTTAATAATGAAGATGCTACTGTAGATATAGGTGCTAGTGCTGCTAGTTCTACATTAAGGTTGTTTTCTTCAAATTCAGTTCATATGCAATTAACTAGTGCAGGTAATATTGAGACGAGGGGAGCATTTGAAATAAATTCTCTTCTTAGTGGTAATCGGTATGCATATATGGATTTCCATGGAGATGATACATATACAGACTATGGCCTTAGAATTATTAGAGAAAATACTGGAGCGAATGCTACTACAGGATTTTATCATAGAGGGACTGGAACATTTTTATTTAGTGCTACAGAAGCAGCAGCAATTGCTTTTAATTCTGCAGGTTCGGCTAGAATGACAATAGATGGGTCTGGCAATATAGGTATGGGAACGACGAGTATGAATACAAGACTAAATGTTACTTCTACTGATTCAAATGGAGGGATATATCTTGCAAGTAGTGGGGGGTGGATGAGGTATGCTGCTGGATCAATGGGGGCAGGAGCATATAACCCACTTACAAAAGCTGGTGATAACGCTATAATATTCTCTAATGGTACAGCTGGTGCAGGTGAGCTCTTAATTGCGGGATGGTCATCTTCTGCTACTGGATTAAGGATACGTGCTGCTAGTACAAATGTTATTATCCAAAGAAGTGTAGCTAATAATACGGATGCCAATACATACTTAGAAGGTCTTGGGGCATACCATTCAACACAAGGAGTAGACTCAACAATTTTCTATGAATATTATACGGATAGTACCAATGTTGCCCGTGTTTTATCTAGAACTGGTACAGCATTAGACTTAGCTGAGTGGTATCACGTTGGAGGGAAGAGTTTAAATAGTTCCAATATCTCCACACTAAAAAAAGGTGATTTAGTTTGTGCAGACCATATAGAATCTGAAAAGGTTGTAACATGTGGTGAGGACAACCAGGAGATAATAGGAGTAGTATCAACAAAACCATATACTACAATGGGAGAAAACGCTATCAATGCTGATAGAAGCCAATCGGCAGAAATAGCACTTGTTGGACGTATACCTTTAATAGTAACTTCTAAAAATGGGGATATAAGAATTGGAGATCCGATTACGGTATCTAATCTTAATGGTGTAGGACAAAAGGCTACAGGTAAGGGGCAGATTGTTGGAACATCTATGGAGGACTTTATACCAAGCTCATGTCCCTCTGTTTCTTCTCTAGAAGCTATCGTATGGCCTTTTGATGATGGGCACAACGAATCTAAGCCATGTTTTGTATTACCCGATGGTACATATGTAGGAAAGGTAGTTCTCTTCCTCAATATATCATGGTATGACCCATTCGTTGAAGCAATAGCGAATCAAAATGGAGTAATTACAGAAAGTGGTTGGTACCGTATTGCAGAACTAAATGGTCCTGATGACTATGCTAAGGTTAAAATAAATAATACCAGCTTTGGATCATCTCAAAATCTTGCATTACTTGTAGATACAGTAGGTGGTAATAGTAATGTAGATATTGCATCTAACTTCACATCAGGAGATTACAATTTTAGTAAAGCAAGAGTAAATACAGTGGGCAATATTAAATACTTAGAAATATATATAGGGAGTGTTAATAATAATAATGTGAAAGTAAATATAGAAAATGAAATTAGTAATTGGAAGAGTGTAGCAATAACTAAGGTTGGTGATGTTGTATATGATACAGAAGAGTATGTATACAGTGGGGTACTTTTTGGAGTAAGTGATGTATTAGGAGTAACAGATAGTGGTGTAAATATAGGTGGAGATTTGATTGCAACTGCAGGATCTGGAAATATTGGAGACAGTGTAAATAGATGGAATGATATATATGCAAGAGGAGTTCTTAGAATCGGAAGTAGTAATGGAGAAGGAGCAATAAGGTTTAATGTAGAAAAACAGGTATTAGAACTCTCAAATGATGGAACAACGTGGGTATCACTAGGAGACTTAGGATCTCAAATGGTAATCTCTCCAGAGTATCCAGGAGCAATTCTCTTTGCAGATGGAAGTGATAACCTAGGAGCTATGACATCAGACGCAGAGGAGAGTACTGGCTCGTTTAGAAACTACTATGAATGGGTATCTAACAAAGAATCTCTTCAAGATTACGATATCTTGGTAAGAATAACGTTACCAAGTGATTTCGTTGGTTGGAAAGAGAATGCAATCTCATTAGATCTAATGACAGAGAATTCAGCATCAGTAAATAATAATAAGATAAATTTCACCCTTATGGGTAAGAACGGAATAGATGCAGAAGTTAAAGATGGGATAAGTACATTACCAGGAGCATGGGAAAGAATAAGTATTAGCTCTACAGATATCACAGATTGTAATAATGCTGGAGATACATGTACCTTAAGAATATCAATGAGTTCAACAATGGACTACTTCGTAAGAGTAGGAGATATAACCTTAAACTATAATAGGGGCTTGTAGTATATATGAAGAAAGAGAGTATATTTAAAAAAATATTGGTAGGTAGTGGGTATTTACTCTTAGCATTAGTATTAACAATTTTAATATTTATACTAATAGTAAATTCGTCTAGTAAGGAAAATGACAGCATTGTTAAAGCTCAAGACAGTGAATCATACTTTAGGAATATTAATCCTAAATTTGTAGTAGATTTCATTGATAACGAATATATTAGATTTGAAACAGTATCTTCATTCAGTAATCCATTTGAAGGAGAGAAACAAACCTTTTGGGAAAAGATTAGATATACATTAGGATTAAAACAGAAGAAGTTAGGAATAGAGATATCCCTTGAAGATGTCTCATATGACAAGGATATTACAGATATATTTAATAATGAGGATATTGATATACCTAAATATTCATTAGAAAAGAATTTTAAATTAACATCTAGTGGAAGAGAGATAGGAGAAAATGATAAGGAGGCTATATCTAAGGATACAGTAATATCTGAGAGTATATATAAAGGGGTAGATATAGAGTATCAGGTAATTAAAGGTAAAGGATTAAAGGAAGAAATAATATTAAATGAAATACCAGAGTATGAAACAGAGTGTAGTACAGGTAAATGTAGCTTACCAGTTAATAGATTCCTTTTTAAATTAAAGTTAGATGAAGGATTAGAATTTAAAAGAAGTGTAGAAGGGAATGAACAGTATCCATCTGGTACCTACTATATTACTGACATTGATAATAATTACTTTGCCCATTTTCTACCTGAATTTGCAGTAGATAGTGTTGGTAACAAAACAAGTAGTGTTGAAACAAATATATCCGAGTCAGAAGAGGGTATATATATGTTTGAAGTAATACTGGACAGTGAATGGTTGCTAAGTAATGAAAGAGTATTTCCAATTAGAATAGATCCAAGTGTAGTACATGATACCGATTTGATTTTTAACCAAGGGATATATGATAGGGTAGAATTAGACCCCTCCCTTATGATTTCTCTTAAATCAGCTGACTTTAAAAGTGGTGTGTATACATCTGGATTAGTTGATATAGGTGAGAATTCTAAGCTCAGGAATATATCTTGGGAATCATTTGGTGTAGCTACAGGGGATGGAGAATTACCTTTTTCTAGAATAGGATTGATATTAGAAGAGAACTTTAATGATATTCAAAGCGTTAAAAAGAAATGGGGTACGGGTGCATTAAATACAAACAAAAATTTTGATATTCCTTCCTCTTCTTCCAATTTTTTTACTGTAGAATTTTGGTCATACAGTTTTAATCTTAAAGACATAGAACAAACTCTTGCTCAAAGTAATTTAGTTAAACTTAATTCAGAAGGTGGTAAATATACCCTTATTGATTCCCTAGGAAACAAATATCTTACAGAGATACCAGTAAATTTTAATAGTTGGGAATATATAGGTTTGGTGTTTGATATGGTTGGTTCTAAAGTAACTTTGTATATAGATGAGAGTGAGTTTGTTACAGATATAGATATGAATGGTAATACAAAGTTAAGTAATATTTCACTTGGTGGGAGTCTAGGGTATTTTGATACATTAAGGGTATATGATAGGTTGTTGGCCCGTAATGAGTTAGTATCAAATTCGCAATATTCTAATATATATCTTCAATATATTAGTAGTTTAGATAATGTTACTTGGAGTGATTGGTCTACTAAATTAAAATATATTTCTAATCCTGTAGTAGAACAGGGGTCTCTAGATATTACTAGTGAGACAGAGGACTTAAGTAGTTATGATTTACTAAGTTTAAAATTCCTTCTTGAAGAAGAGAGTAAGGTTGTCTTAGGAGAGAGTAAATTTTTAAATGGTATAGATAATGAGAATGTTAAAACTTTAGAGGGGGTTGAGGGAGTAATAGATGGTACACAGACTTTTAAATATATAGACTTTGTGTATACTCCTACAGAATATGTAGATAGTTGTTTAATAAATATTGGAGACCTATCAATAACTAGTAAAGATACTGTTACTGTAAAGATTGGTCAGGATATACTTACTTTAACAAATCCACATGGGGAATTGATTTTAAATGAACCCAACTATATATCAATATCAATGACGGGAAGTGAAATATCGCTGTATGTAAATGGAGAGATGTATAGTAAACAGAGTAGTACATACACACTTACCCCAACACAATATCAAATTGGTAAAGGATGTATTGGTACCGAAGCAGAAAGTGTACAAGTAAGTAATGTTAGGGTATCTACTACTGATATTACCGTTGAGGATATTGTTAGGTATAGTGAGATTGCTGATAGGACATATACACTAAAACCATCATTTGTAGCAATGCTACAAGGTGATACTGAGATATTAGATTCTTCAGATACACAATTTTCAATTACTGAAATGCCTTTTGGTTCCACCAACTATATTGCTAACCTCTCTATTGGAGATTCCATAGTTGTAATGCAGGCTGAGTATTTAGCCGAGGGTAAAGTTCTTTCCTTGAGTATGGATACCGGATTGGTAGAGGTAGAGTCATGGAAGGAGGGTAGTACCTTTCCTACAACAGGATTTGGTTTAAATGCATCTGTACTTAAATGGCAGGAAGAATATATTCCGACGGATGTGTTTTTAAATAGATTTGTACCCAATTATGTCATAAATATGAAATCAGATGTCATATCTAGTTTAAGAGATATTGAACTTATATCGATATATAGGCAAAATGAAGAGGTGCCTTTTTCAAACAATGACATATATATGAAATATCGTTTCATATATACGACATCTAAATATGGGATATCTTCAAACCTCTCTAATGTAACTGTTAATTTTGATACATCTGGACCTAACATGGATCAAGTATTAAGACATGGTCAATGGTTTAACAACGAAGGGGTAAAGCAATCATTCTGGTGGGCTAAGTAATTTGATACAATATTGATATGGGAATATTAAAATCGTTAGGTAATGAAAAGAAGTTTTTACTACTGGCATTAGTACTGTTGGTAGTTTGCGTATTAATTGTTTTTGCAATGAACAAGGGGCTATACAATCCTACACAAGGCCTTCTAACAGAAAAGGGGGCATATGATAGCCCAAACAGTGTTTTAGAGGATGGTGTGGACTACACAGTAGTTGTAACAACAATATATGGAGAGATCTATATAGACTTGTATGAAGATTTAGCACCTAAGAATGTAAATAGTTTTCTTTTTTTAATAGGGGAACGATACTATGAAGGTTTAACATTCCATAAGGTCATACCAGGCTTTGTAATTCAAGCAGGGGATACAAAAGGTGATGGTAATGGTGATCCCGGCTATATCGTTGAACAAGAAAACCTTACGAGTTTTGAGGATTATCAAGTAGGTATGGCTAATGCATCTCAATTTTTCATTGTATTACCAAATGCAAACAAAGAAAATTTAAATGGCCAATATCCCGTTGTTGGAGAAGTAACTAAAGGTTTTGCAGTAATAGAGTCAATCACAAAGGTAGAACTAGGTGACAACTATAAGCCAATTAATGATGTTGTAATTGAAAACATTCAAATTCACGAATAACACCCTATAGGATATCCATATTAAGATACTTTTAATAACTTCCATTTAAAATGTTTAAATGGAAAGTTCAGTTAAAGTAAAAAATATTTTCTACCTCCTCATATTTTACATATTAGGATATATGTCATCCCTTTTTGTAGGTAATATAGAAAAGATTGATGTAATAGGTATAATCTCATCTTTTAAGCAGGAGAGTGTAATAGAGGAAATTAAAGAACCTGAGGTAAAAGCCGTGTGTGATCAACAAATAGAGCAAGAACCAGTATTTGATCCATGTCCAATACAAATTGATATTAGTGGTGCAGTTAAATCTCCAGGTGTTTACTGTTTTGAAAAGGATAGTACTGTTGTAGACGCTATTAAAAAAGCTAAAGGATTTACTCCTGATGCTGGTTTTAAATATATCTCTATGAAAATTAATATGGCTACAGCAATGATAGATAATGCAAAGATATATATACCATTTGAAAGTGATTACAACTGTACACTACTTAATTTTCAATTACCTAAAGAGATTGTAGAGATAACAATACCTGATACAGCAGAAGAAGGTGATGAAGTGGAAGAGGAGTGTATAAGTATAAATGAGGGTAGTAAGGATGAACTAGATTCCTTAGATGGTATAGGACCTTCTACAGCACAAAAGATAATAGATGGTAGACCATATACTAAATTAGAAGATTTACTTAATGTAAGTGGCATAGGGGAAGCTACCTTTAACAAATTTAAGGAAGGTATATGTCTTTAAGTGTCTTAAAACAAAGATATATTGCTTTAATGCTGTTTTTCATTGATTACAAGGTGCTAATACTCTGTTTTACAATTTTAGTTACAGTCATTTCAGGCTCCATTCTTATAGAAAAGACAATATTTAATGGTGTAGGGTTTACATCTGTAGGAATATTTAACTCTTTGCTTCCTAGCTTAATACTTTTTCTACTTTTCATTGTTTCATACAGGGTAATTATGGGTGTATACTTTTTTAGAACTATTTATATTATCTTCTTACTATCTTCCTTTCTTGCTTGTATCTCGTTGTACTCAAAATATGAGAAAGTTACATCTGAAATTCAAAAAATCCATAGTTTCACTGGTAAAAATGTGTGGGTAACGGGGGTTGTTACCTCCAGAGAGAGTAGTAATACTTTCCTGTTTGATTCAGGTAAGGGTGGGTTAGGTAGTTCTTTGATCAGATTTGCTAAATACACTGATTTACATGCTGGTCAAAGATGTAAATTGAGTGTAAAAGTCGTGCAACCAAGCAGCTTCTCAGAATTCGATTACAAAAGATATCTCTTTAGAAAGGGTATATATTCAATATTAGATGTTTTAGAGTATGAATGTAAAAATGGTGGTAGTAAGCTACTTGAGATTAGATATTCATTAGAAAGAGTAGTTGAAAGAGCTATTCCTGAACCAGAGAGTTCACTTTTAATTGGGATAATGTTTGGTAGTAAGAGAGTATTTACAGATGGTTTTAATGAGGCTTTAAGAAATACAGGAGTATCACATGTTATTGCAGCTTCAGGATACAATGTTGCACTTGTAGCCAATGGTATAGATGTAATATTAAGGCGTATTAATGGTAGATTTGTAAATATTTTAAAGATATTTGGTATATTACTCTTTTCAATATTTTCTGGTTTCTCTGCTTCCCTCATTAGAGCTTCTACAATGAGTAGTATATATTTCTTTGCCTTGTTTATAGGGAGGTACTGTAACAAGTTTTCATCATTACTTCTTTGTATTACATTACTAATGCTTTTTAATCCATTCCTTATATATGATATTGGTTTTCTTTTCTCATTCTTGTCTACTACAGGGTTAATATTCTTACCTAGCTGTTTTGAAAAGTTAATACGGTCTAAATTTGTAAAAGAGAGTGTATTACCCTCTGTAATATCTATTCTCTTTACTGTTCCAGTATCAATTCTTTTCTTTGGTAAGGTATCTGTAATCTCTGTAATTAGTAATATATTGATTATTCCAATCATCAGTGGTTCAATATTTTGGGGACTTGGTGCTACACTCTTAAATTTCATATTTCCTTCTTTAAAGCTGTTATTTTTAATACCATATGTTCAACTACTAATCTTTAAATATTTTGTACAGATATCATCTAATATTGATATGGTAGAGTTAAGCATTAATCCATATATATTTGGTATCTTCATATATCTAAGTATCTTTATCTTTTGTTTAATCAAATATCCAATTTCTTCTTCTAACTACTATATTTCTAGAGTAAGATATATAAATGACAGAAAATATTGTTAAGACTTTGGTGTGGGTAATTATTGGGTTGGTGTACTTAATATCTGTTAAGTATGAGAATTCTGTTGTATTTTTGAATGTAGGGCAGGGAGATGCAACGTTAATACAGCATGGTACTACTCAAATATTGGTAGATGGTGGGCCAGATATGTCTATTTTGTATGAACTTCCTAAGTATGTGCCAATATATGATAGGAAGATCGAGTATGTAATACTTACACACTCGCATGATGATCATTTAATTGGACTTTTGGAGGTTTTGAAGTATTACAGTGTTGATACAATCTTTTACTATCCAGGGTGTAACAAAAATGAAAACTATGAGTATTTATTACAAAAGTATCATAATTTAAAAGAGGTAAGTGCCGGAGATACTATAAGGTTGGGAGATATAGATATGAATATCATATGGCCAGTTAAAGGTGAAGATTATGGGGTTTGTTATAAACCCTTTGATGGAGATATCAACAATGATTCAATTGTAGTTGATTTTGAATACCTTGGTAAAAAGTTCCTCTTAATGTCTGATGTTGAAACTCCCGCAGAGGAGGTTATACTTCAGGGTGGACTCATTGGTTCAAATTATGACACCCTCAAGGGTGGACATCACTGTTCTAACTCATCAAGTAGTAAAATATTTCTAGAAAGAGTTTCTCCTTCACTTGTCATTTGTTCTGTTGGAGAGGGCAATTCCTTTGGTCATCCAGGTAGTGAAACGGTGCAAAGATTTAAAAGTCTGAATGTGCAATATTTAGTTACCTATGAGGAAGGGAATATACAGATAAAGTAGGATAATTGTGGTAAAATTACGCTTAATATGTACTCGTAGCTCAATTGGATAGAGCATTGGTTTGCGGAACCAAAGGTTGACAGTTCGATTCTGTCCGGGTACGGTGTGCACTCGTAGCTCAATTGGATAGAGCATCGGTCTTCGGAACCGAGGGTTGAGGGTTCGACTCCTTCCGAGTGCGTTTTAATGTATACTAATGAATATATGATAGAGGTAAAGAAGAAGATATCAGAGAATTTACTAAGTATTGTTAAGGAAATGGGTGTAGACATTCCTTTTGTCATAGTAGACGAGCCTACAGATCTTTCTCATGGAGATTTAACATCAAATGTTGCATTACAAATATCTAAGATGCTTAGTTTAAGTACAAGAGATATTGCAGAAACAATATTAAATAGGTATCCAAAGGATGTAGATATTGAAAAAATTGAGGTAGCAGGACCTGGTTTTTTAAATTTCTTTCTTTCAAAAGAGTATCTTTTAAACAAGGTAGAAAGTATATCTAAAAATGGTATATCACAATTAGATTTGGATGAAGGGAAGAAGTACATCATTGAATACACGGACCCTAACCCCTTTAAAATCCTCCATATTGGCCACCTATATACAAACATGGTAGGGGAATCTTTTGCTAGGCTTAGAGAGGCGCTAGGAGCCTCAGTTGTTCGTGCGAACTATCAAGGAGATGTAGGATTACACGTAGCTAAAACAATGTATGGATTAAAACTACTTTTTGCTAGAGACGGAATATCTTTTGAAGATTTAAAAAGTAGAGATTTAGTAGAGAGAGTAAAGTATTTGGGAGAAGCATATATGCTTGGTTTTAATATGTATGATGATGTTAAAAACCCAATAGCTATTGAACAGGTAAAAAACATTAATTATTTCATATTCTCTCTGTATATACCTTCTCTTGAAAAGAAAGAGTACTTTAGAGATTTAAAGGAAATAGAGGAATGGTACTATGAGGGTAGGGATTGGTGTATGGAGTATTTTGAAAGAATATATGAAAGAACTAATACAAAATTTGATAAATATTTCTTAGAAAGTGAGATGAGTAACTATGGATTGAATATTGTATTAAGTAATGTTGATGAAAAAGGAAACAAAATATTTAACACAGATTCAGGATCAATAGTTTACAAGGGAGATGAGTCTAAGGGGTTACACACAAGGGTATTTGTAAGTAGTGAGGGTCTTCCAACATATGAAGCAAAGGAGTTGGCATTAGCATTTAAGAAATTTGAAGATGTTAATTTTGACGAGTCAGTAGTAATTACGGCTAACGAACAGAGTGGTTACTTCAAGGTGGTTTTAGATGCTCTTTCGCACCTGAGTACAGGTATTGCTAACCGTTCTAAGCATGTCTCACATGGTATGGTTAAGCTTCCAGGTGCAGAAAAAATGTCTAGTAGAAAGGGTAAGATTATAGAGGGAGAGTGGCTACTAAATGAAACAAAGAATAGGGTTGAAACTCTTATGAAAGAAAGTGGTAAGTATACAATAGAGGAGATTACCAAGGTAAGTGATACAATTGCAGTTGGTGCAATAAAGTATGCGTTTCTTAAGGTTGATGTGGGTAGAGATGTAATATTCGAATTTGAAAAATCTATATCCTTTGACGGTGATACTGGGCCATATCTTCAGTATGTATATGCAAGATGTAACTCCATACTTGGTCAAGTTAAAGAAGTTGTCAGTCAAAAGTCGTCAATTGAATTAGATGTTTATAGTAAAGAACTGATTAGGCATATTAGCAGATACGAGTCAATTCTGCTTAGCTCTTCTTTAAACTATTCACCTAGTACTCTTTGTACATATTTGTTTGATTTGGGTCAAACCTTTAACAAGTTCTATCAAAATGTAAGAGTGTTAGATTCAGAAAATATGGAATATCTCCTTACTGTTGTAGATGCTACTGCAAAAACAATTAAACATGGTTTAAATGTTTTAGGTATTGATGTCGTTGAAAAGATGTAGTTAAATTTTCAATTTAGGTATATGTTTTTAAAAAAATATTGGATATTTATCCTCGCTATTATTTATATTCTCTTACCAGTAGATCTTATACCAGATGTTATACCTTTCTTTGGTGGGATGGATGATTCTACAATGGTTATACTTGGCTTAGTTAAGCAGTATTTGGATGCAAAGAAGAAGAAAAATGGGAGCAACGGGGTGTAGTTCAGATGGCTAGAACGCTACGTTCGGGACGTAGAGGTCGCTCGTTCAAGTCGAGTCACCCCGATATTGTATATATGTAATAAAAATGGCTATCAAAAAGAAAAAAACAATCAAAGATATTGATTCTATACCTGATTCTCAGATAGTAGAGATGGTACTAAGCGATGTAAATGCATACAAGTATATAATAGAGAGGTATGAGAGTAAGCTTTTAAGGTATATTCAGAGAGTTTTGTATATTTCAAAAGAGGATGCGGAAGATATCTTGCAAGAGGTCTTTATTAAAGCGTATAGGAATATAAAGGGGTATGATAAAGGATACTCTTTCTCAAGCTGGATATACAGAATAGCTCACAATGAAGCTATTTCTTTCCTAAGAAAGAAAAAGATTACAGTAACAAATACTGAAAAAGCAGAGATATTTGATAAAATAGCCTCAGATGAAGATATTGAAAGAGATTTTTTAAAAGATTTAAAGGGTAGGGAGGTTCGAGATATTCTTTCTAAGCTTGAAACAAAGTATAGGGAAGTACTAGTACTGCGATATTTTGAAGAGATGGGATATAATGAGATATCTGATGTATTACATATATCTAGTGGTACTGTAGCATCATTAATTAATAGAGGGAAAGAGAAATTTAAGATATTAGTACAAAATTATGGGAAAAATATCTAATAAGATATTGAAAAAGATAGAAGAAGAGAATATTAAACCAATTGGTAAGTGGTCTTTTGTATTAAAAAATTCTTTTCTTTGGACTCTTTTTGGTTTAAATATACTCTTTGGTTCCCTTGGATTTGCAATATCAATATATTTGTTTGAATCAAGTGATATATTGAACTTAATCCTTTCTGTAAATGACTTTATGCAAGTGTTAGTCCTAGCTATACCTACGGTATGGGTGGTTTTAACACTAGCCTTTTTAATTGTTTCATACCTTAATTTTAGATATACAGAAAGAGGATATTCTCTCTCTTTCTCTAAGATCTTTTTTATAAATATCGTAGCCATACTTCTAATTGGTGGTATATTAAATGCTGCTGGAGTATCAGAGAGGCTCAATACTGTATTTTCTGAGGGTATCTCTTCTTACAGTCAGAGTATTGATCCAAGATATAAGATATGGAACAATCCCAGTGGAGGGTATCTTGCTGGAAGTATTGTTTCGATAGAGGTGGGTAGTATTGAGATAACGGATTTAGAGGGAAATAAATGGGTAGTAATAACTTCTGATGCAAGGATAAGGAGAGCAGTTGGTTTAATAGAGGGAGAGAAAATTAAAATCATTGGAAATGTATTAGATGAAGGTACTTTTGAAGCTTTAGAGATACTTCCATGGGAGGGAAGAGGAAGAATTATGCAAGAAAAACAGTTCTAATTTCGTAATACTTAATAGAGAGGTAATTTATTCTCTTTGTAGATATATTTGTAGAGATATATATCTACTGTTCTCTACACATATTTAATTTGTTAATACTAGAGACATGAAAAACAAATTGATAGTATTAGGAACATTAGCAGTAGCGCTCTTAGGAGTAATTGCTTTTACTACTAAAGAAGCTGATGCATATAGAGGGGATTACACCCAAGTAGGCCCTAACCATACAGAGGAGAGAGAAGCTCAAATGGAAGAGATTTTCGAATCTAAGGACTACGATGCATGGGTCGCTCTTATGACTGAAGGTGGTAGGAATCCTGGAGTTCTAGACAAGATTGATTCTCAAGAAGATTTCAACTCTTTTGTAGAAGCTCATGAGTTAGCATTGGAAGGTAAAACAGAAGAAGCTAACGCAATAAGGGAGGACTTAGGCTTGGGTCAAGGACAGAGAATGGGCAATGGCCATGGTATGAGATATGGAAGTGGTAGTAGATAATAGAAGTATTATCTAGGTGTAGACCCCCTAAGAATTAGGGGGTCTTTTTTTTCTATTAACGGTTTCTCGTAGGTATTAGCACTGTATGTAGTTTACTGATAACTGTCCGCACGCTCCTTTTATGTCTCCTCCGTATGACTTTCTTATTGTACAGTTAATACCATTTTTAAGTAGAATATCTTGAAAGAGTAGTGTATTATCTGATTTCTTAAATTCAAAGCATCCATTTTCGTTATAATTTATCAAATTTACTAATGCTAACCTACCTTTCAGTAATTCCACCAACTCTTTTGCATCACTGATTGAATCATTTACTCCTTTTATTAATACATACTCATATGTAATCCTCTTGTTCGTATCTTTTACATATCCATCTAATACTTCAAAAAGGTCTATTAAAGTGTTGTTTTTAGATACATTAGGCATTAAGATATCCCTTAATTTTTGATTTGGTGCGTGTAAACTAATTGCAACTTTTACACCAAGATTTTTACCTAAAAAGACCCTTAAATTTTGAACATAACCTGAAGTAGACAATGTTACACGCCTTTTGCTAAATGCTAATTTATCGATATCAGTAATGGCTTCAATTGACTGTGCAACATTCTCTAAGTTGAGCATAGGCTCTCCCATACCCATGTACACAATATTTGTGATTGACGAATTTTCTTTCTTTAACTCTCTGGCGAAGTAGAGTATTTGATCTAAAATTTCCTGTTCATCTAATATCTCGTTTAATCCCATTTGTCCTGTTGCGCAGAATATACATCCTACAGGACATCCACTCATACAGCTTACACATACGGTATTTCTACTTTTATCTCTCATTAAAACACTCTCTATATAGTTGTTTTTACCAGTTTTAAAAAGTACCTTTGTAGTAGAACCATCGTTTGATGTTTCTGTTTTTTCTACTGTTAGTTTTGAGAAGAGAAGTTCTTTTTTTAAATCTTCTCTCAACTGTTTAGACCATGTAGAAAGCTCATCAAATGAGGATATTAGAGTCTTGTAATACCCAATATTGAATTGATCAACTTGATATTTCTTTAAGTTATGTGTCTTTGCAAATTCGTTTATCATACCGTACAATTATACAGAATTAAGATATTAAAATCTGCTCATGGCTGTACAATTAAACTATATTGCTCCAAAGGGATGGGAACCACCTATGGATGGTAGGGATTACCTTATCACGTATCTTGATATTGAATTGGCTGATGGTATTCCAGATGAGAAGTTTAGAGATGCGGCTGCTAGCTGTGCTGCAGAAAGTTCTACTGGTACATGGACAAAAGTATATGCTGGTAAGGATTCTGGTATAAAGATGGCGGAGAAAATGAAGGCTGTTGCCTATGATTTAAATCCAGAAAAAAAGACCTTTAAGATAGCGTATAGAAGTGATTTGTTTGAGGAGGGTAATATGGCTGGTCTTTTAGCTGGTGTTGCTGGAAATATTGATAGTATGAAGATGTTAAAGGCTTTTAGGTTAATTGATATTAAATTTCCTAAAAATATTGTAAACAGTTTCCCTGGTCCTCAATTTGGTATAGATGGAGTTAGAAAGTTTATGGAAATTGAAAGGGGTCCAATGCTTTGTACTGTACCTAAGCCAAAAGTAGGTAGGACTGCACTTGAACAAGCCCAGTTAGCAAAGGTGTTGTTTACTGCTGCTAAGGGTGAATTTCAAGGGATAAAGGATGATGAAAATCTAACTAGTTTGTACTTTAATACTTTTGAGGATAGGTGTAAGAAAGTACATGCTGTACAAAGAGAAATAGAGCAAAAGAGTGGTAGAAAGAAATTCTATCTTTGTAATATAACTCATTCTGATTTAGATATTATGCTTGAGAGAGCAGATATGATTAAGGAAAATGGTGGTAGATGGTTAATGATGGATGCTGTTACTACTGGTTTTACTGCTGTTCAAACTGTTAGAAAACATAATCCTGGACTCGCTATACATGCTCATAGGGCAATGCATGGATTGCTTGATAGGGAATCTGGCCCTGGTGTACATGATGGAGGAAAGATTGTTGATTTCTCTATGTCTATGGTAGTTATTGCTAAAATTATGAGGCTTTTAGGTGTAGATTCTTTACATGGTGGTGCACCAAAGACAAAAATGGAAAACTACGGTGAACCAAAATTAGTACAAGAGGCTCTGCAAGAGGATATCACACCAGCAACAGATATGACATTAGGTCAAAATTGGTATGGTATGAAAGGAGTATGGCATGTAGCTTCTGGTGGTTTACATGCAGGAACAATAGGGGACTCTATAACACAATTAGGTGAGAACCTAATTATACAGGCAGGTGGAGGTGTTTTAGGTCATCCATGGGGCATAGAGGCTGGTGTAGAGGCTGTTGTTCAGGCTAGAGACCTTGCAATGGCAAAGGGTGATATTAAGGCATGGATTATAGATAATCCGGAGTCAGCCTTAGCTAAGGCTGCTCAACATTGGGGTTTCGATCCTAGAATTGTGTATTAGTATAAAAGTAGTGTAGAATAAAGCATTATGGCAAACAAAGGAATAACACCTAGAAGTGAAGATTACTCTCAATGGTACTTAGACGTTATAGATAGGGCAGATTTAGCAGAGAATTCTGCTGTTAGAGGGTGCATGGTTATAAAGCCATATGGTTATGCGATATGGGAGAATATTAGAAACGAGTTAGATAGAAGGATAAAGGAATTAGGTGCCAAGAATGCCTATTTTCCCCTCTTTATACCTAAATCTTTCTTCTCTAAAGAAGCTAGTCATGTAAAAGGTTTTGCTAAAGAGTGTGCAATTGTGACCCACTATAGATTAAAAGAAACAGCAGATGGTAAGGGTGTTGAAGTAGATCCCAAGGCTAAATTAGAAGAGGAATTGATCGTAAGACCAACCTCAGAAACCATTATGTATGATACATTCTCAAGATGGGTAACCTCTTGGAGAGATTTGCCACTTAAGATTAATCAATGGGCTAATATTGTCAGATGGGAAAAAAGAACTAGACCATTTCTCCGAACTACAGAGTTCTTGTGGCAAGAGGGTCATACAGTTCATACTACCCATGAAGAGTCTACAAAGCAGGTATTTGAGGCACTAGATATGTATAGAGACTTTGCTAGAGAGATTTTAGCCCTTGAAACATACGGTGGTAAGAAGTCAGAATCAGAGAAATTTGCTGGTGCTATAGATACATATGGTGTTGAAGCTCTTATGCAGGATGGTAAAGCATTACAATTTGGTACTTCACATGACTTAGGTCAAAATTTTGCAAAAGTTTTTGGAATTTCATTTACAGATACAGATGGTCAGGTTAAAAGTCCTTGGCAAACAAGCTGGGGAGTGAGCACTAGAATGATGGGAGCTGTAATTATGTCTCATAGCGATGATTTAGGATTAGTTCTTCCTCCTGTAATTGCACCTATAAAAGTGGTGATTATCCCTATTTACAAGGATGAGAATAAGGATATGGTTATGGAATTTTCAAGAAAAATTATAGATCAAATTAAAGGTCGGGTTAAAGATATTGAACTAGATGAAAGAGAGTATCTTTCACCTGGTTTTAAGTTTAATGAGTGGGAAAAGAAGGGTGTACCAGTTAGAATTGAGATAGGAGGAAGAGATATTGAGAGAAATCTATTAACTGTTGTAAGAAGGGATACTAATGAAAAAATGTCTTTAACAGTAAATAATATATCAGAACAGATAGTGGAGATATTAGATGAAATACAGAAAAGTTTATTAGAGAGATCATCTAAAATACTTCGAGAAGGTACTCAAGAGATATCTTCATATGATGAATTTAAGAGTGTTTTCAAGGGTAAAAAAGGCTTTATTAAAACATATTGGTGTGGTGACCCAAAGTGCGAAGAGAGTATTAAATATGAGACTAAGGCTACAACGAGATGCTTTTCTAAGGAGGATAGTGGTAAGTGTATATACTGTGGCAAGGACAGTACACAGGAGTGGGTATTTGCTATCCCATATTAGTGAAACGGAGTGAAATTTCAAGTTTTTGTTTATATCTGTTTTGTTCCAACTTGGTGTTCTTTG
>Ga0209728_1000341_pt1 | contig 41552 bp, 62 predicted proteins | sample RifGroD1_FD_183997 | JGI IMG/M metagenome (GOLD analysis project Ga0209728, IMG submission 183997) | Groundwater microbial communities from Rifle, Colorado, USA - Groundwater D1 (SPAdes) (version 2) | ecosystem: Environmental > Aquatic > Deep subsurface > Groundwater | place: Rifle, Colorado... | reverse complement strand
TTAATCCTATCCTGTATATCTTCCTCTACCTGCCTTATTCCATGCTGCTTAATTGCCCCTAAGAAATAAGCAACATGCACCCACATTTGGTCAGGAGTTTGTGGCTTTGCAATCATCGGTTCCTCTGCACCACTAGGCAATGAAAACATTTTAGATGCCGATTCCCCTTCACGTTCAGGATTCCACCCCGGTTCCGGCTCTGCCAATCCTCCAAGATCGTCAATGGTTTCCTTGCCTTTAACCTTATTGGACGCTTCCTTGCATTCAACGTTGTCCGTACAATCCCTACAACAATACGTAATAGGATCATACCCCCCAAGGCATACGGGCACGCGATTTTGTTCATCGAATTCAACTTTAAAATATTCCTCAAATGCAATTCTATGTCCTTCACCGTCTCCCTCCGTAACAATGCCACCCTCGTCCTCTTTACTAGCCTCTGATAGTGCTTCTGTGCCTTCTACTAGCTTATCAATCGCCTCATAATTCCCCGGCGTGTTAGGTATCTCGAATGGAGTAGTTTCCATCTTCGTCACCTCAGTAACTTCCGCCTTTTCAACAACCCCTCCATCCATAAGCTTCCTCATCCAAGAGTAAGCCGTACCTTTCCCAACCCCATACTTACTCGCAATATCTTCGTAGGTTCCAATTGCGCCAAATTTAGCAAAGGTATCAACCTCCTCACGCATTAGTTTTGTTTCTGGCGATATTTCCCTACCCATATCCTCATTCCCCTTCTCTCCATACTGTTTCGCTAAATCAAGGAGCTTATTTACCATTCTCCAGGCCTGCACCTGACTTATCCCAAAACACTTACCTATCTCATTTTGTGTTTTACCAAGCGTCAAAAGCTTGTATGTTTTTTGTAATTTTGGATCAAGTTGGCGAACAAAATCATTTACAATCGCCTGATATTCGATTTCATAGCTCTCAATATTGATCGTATCCCCTACTGTTTGCGCGCTACTTTCATCGTCCCTTATCTCCCTATCAAGGCTGTCGATGTTATTAATTCCTGTTCCGTCTCTATGTCTCCTTACTGTGTGCCCTAAGTCCCTTATATGCCTCCGCAATTCTCCTTTTATCATTGGCACCGCATATGTCGAGAACTTTATTTTCCCACCGTTTTCTCCTGTAAACCTTGTTGGATCGTACCCTTGATAAGCTTTTACGAGTCCCATGTACGCAATACTCAGTAAATCGTCTTTATCAAACTTTATTTCCTCATCCCTGCTTATCCACTTGATAAATCTCCATGCTTCTTTTTGCGCCAATCCAAGGTTATTTTCAATGAACTCGTCTGCCGTACCGGGTAGGTGAGGGTTATTATCCATACGGACTCTGCTTCAAAATTACTTTCACCCCTACACCTCCCTTATCCGCTTAACCCCTGCATAATCCAACAACCTCTGACACGCCGGACACGGTATAGGATCAACCTCATCCGAGCAGACTAGATATATCTCAGCACCTTCGAGGCTGTTTTCTCTCGCCCTAATTAAAGCAGAAACCTCAGCATGCACGGCTGGACAATCATCGTAACCTTCCGCATTATGTTCAATATCCACCCTAGAGCACGTAGTACAGGCTTCTAGGCTCGTATTCCACCCCTTAGATATAATGTGGCCACCCTTAACGATTACACAGGCGTAGTGACGTTTTAGGCAGTTTGAGAGGAGGAGGAGCTTTCGCGCTTCGTCGAAGTAGTTAGTTAAGTAATAATCCCTTATCTCAAGTTTCTTTTTAGAAATGCGATAACCTCCCCATATGTTGATATTGGTATGGTTTTCATTTTCTTACCAAAGGAGCTATTTAGCCATATATGACATTCGCATTCATACCCCTTGCACGTTTTCTCAATTTTTACCCAATCCTCACTCTCGCTAATTACCCTTTTCATATTGATGTACTTTCCCCATGTAAACCCCGTATCCTTAAACCCAACACTCAATAGATAATCTAGTATTCTTTTCATCTCTCCACCTTCTCCCTCGCAACAAACCCCATCGTTATAGCTCGTTCCCCAACCGTCTTAGGCACATTACCCCACGCACGTATAGCCTCTGATATATTAGGTTTCACGCCTATTCGCTCGCATTCCCTGGTCCCGATACATAGAGCTCTCAGGAATCTGCCCATTTCCTCGACCTGATTCGGTTCCAACACATCGCGATAATGATCACCAGTTCGGTGTGTTCCATCGGCTATGCTTCCGATGTTTCCAGGTAGATCATTTCTCTTCCTCCATCGTCTAATGGCATAGATGTTTATTCCGACTGCTTTGGCTATTTGGGTATCGTTTTTGCCGGAGTTGTACATGGATAGAGCTACGGATTTATCGAATGTTGGTGTTCGCATTTGGGTTTCCTCCTTATCCAAAGTTATTTTTCAATTCATCTACGATACTATTGATAACTTTATGGGCATTGCGCCATTCCTCGGTGCTTCCATGCATCGGATCATAGAATGTTGCTTCCAGTGCCCTAAGTTCTCCAATTATTTTTTGTAATTGCATTTGGCGTATCATATATTTCATTTGGGTTCCTCCTTATCTCTTAACAGGCTTAGTTGCCGCCTCTAATGGATTCCATTTCCTAAACATCCTACTAACAAAGGTTTTCTTTCCAATCCCATTGGCTAAAGCCATGTCCTCGTATTCCTTGGGGTATTTCCTTTTTGCTATTGCTATGTTGTTGATTTTTGTCTTTGTGTCCACTATTGGTATTGTGGCGGCTTGCTCAGGTCGCATTCCTGATTCGCTAATTCTTCGGTAAAAAGTCCCAGGAGGGATATTGTTTTCTTTCGCAACATCTACCCACTTCTTCCAATCCCCTTGCTTTCGAGGTGGATCTTTCGTCGCTCTTTCGATGCTCCATCCCAGGATTCTTACTCTGTCGGAGAGTAACCTTGTGCTTATTCCGTTTTGTTTGGCCGTTTCATATGCGGTTGGTGGGATGTAGAAGTTATAGGACATCTTTTTTTGTCCTATGATCGTAATCCTTGGCGTAAAGCAGATAATCAACAGTCATTCCCAAAATTCTGGACACCGTTGCTTCTCCGTAATCCCCCAATCTTTCTTCCAACGGTTTAGGATAATAATTCGTCGTAAATCCAGTAAGCAGGTTGTTTCGGTATCTAAGGTCAATCAGGCGATAATACATTCCTTGAACCCACTCGGTAGGCTTTTCTTTGCCTATATCATCAAGTATCAACGCTTGAGCCTTGGCTAAAGTTTCTATCTTAGCCTCTATACCACCCTCGTCTTTTCTGAATTGGGCATCCCTTAATTCGGCTAATAAATCAGCAGATGATACAAACACAACCTGAATTCCCTTGTCGAGCATGTCCCTTGCAATTATGCTGGCTAACATCGTTTTTCCGATCCCTGCATTACCCATCAGTAAGAACCCTTTGGTATCAGATGAGCTTTTTATCAAGTCAGGCCACGCCTTTAGGTATCTTTCAACTCCCTGGAACATATTGCGGTTCTCATTGTTAACTTTGTAATTAGCTATGTTGTATCTTAGTTGTTGCGTGGTTAATCCTGATGATTTAAGCTTTCGGGCTGCGTTCTTCTTGACCTTGCAAATACAATCTGCGTAAAGAGTTAATCCGTAGGGGTCTAGCCCAACAGCTACTATTTCTCGGTCTTCGCACTCTTTACAGGTAAAGACTTTTTCTACTGGTTTCAGACTGTATCCAGTCCCAATATTGAAGATATTAAGCCTCTTTCTCGTTTCTTCCGAGGATGTCGGCGAGGTATGGGTCAGTTTCCCAAGGTTTAAGATTTCCTTGATTGATTGCATTGGATTTACTGCCGTTATTTCCACCACTTAATCCCCCATCCTGATAATTTGTATCCAAGTAATCTACATAGCCACTATTGAAGAATGTGCTTCCATTCTGAAGATATTGCTTATCCTTGCCTTTTTTAGCTTGGACGTATCTGCTAATAGCCCTTGTCATTTCTTCGATACCAATCTTGGCCAATTTTTCCTTTTGTGTTTTACTAACCTGTCCCTTGCCCTCTTTTTTCGGATACAGTTTCCAAAGTTCTTCAAAACCGTCAATAGATACTTTATTAGAGTTATTAGAGTTATTAGAGTTATTAGAGTTATTGATTGTATGTTTTTCCACTTCTAACGCACTTTTATTGCACTTTTTTTCCACTTCTTTTTCACTTTTTGAATCCTGCCAAACGCCGTAGTTCGTAAGGGTCAGGACACTTTTTTTTGAGTCTGTTTTTTTGATAATCATTGAATCTTTTTCTAGCAAATTTAAAAATGATCTAACCTTAGTGTTCGACCATCCCCACCTATTCATGAGCTTGACCTCACTGGTTACTATGTCTCCGCGACTAGCTTCTACAAGCTGATTTCCTAGTAGGAATTTAGAATCTTCATGATTAGCTAACATTAATAAGTCTATCCACGCTTGTCCTTTACTAAAAGGTTTATCTTCCCACAACCAATGGAATTGAAGTTTCCTGTGTATACTGATCCAACCTTTTGACACCTGAAATCACCCCTAAAGGGATGGGGTAGCTGTAACCACCCCTTATTACTTCTACTCCGTCACAATTACCCTTCCGGCCTCAATTAATCCGGCAAGCGCAACCTCAAAATACTGCTTAATATTCTGCCGCGCAGCCATCTTCCATGCTCCACCGTCTGCCTCAAATAATGCCGCCTCCGGTCCTTTCTTTAGGCGAAGCAAGAACTCTCCTTCAGGCTGAGGTACTTCGATAAACGTCCGATAAGGTGCCAGTTTAACGATTGTAGGCATTTCCATCTTAGCAAGTGATCTAACCCCTGTGTTAACCGTTACTGTTTGCGACATGCCATCGTCAACGCTGGTTTTTATCGCATCCTCAACAACTTGTCCGAGGACCTTGATAAGTTCATCCCTAGTTCCGTTTTGGACAAATGCACTCTTTAACAAGATGTTCATAGCCTCAAGATCGATGTAGCTGTCAAGCGTGATCCTCGGTAATTCAGCCGTTGCGGTATAAAGATTAAAGCGGTCAAGATGTCCACGAAGAGTTGTGTGGACATTTACCTTAGTTGGGCTGTCAATGTGGACGATAAGGTCATTCAGGGAGTTGTGAGAGTGTTCCTTTAGGATTAGTTCGACAAGGCTTGCGAGGGTTTTGGTGGAAAATACTGCTGGTACATCTTCTGGAAGTTGAAAAAGCTTGTCGTTTGTAAAGCTGAGTCCATTGTGGGGGACGACTTGAATATCACGGAAACTGTTAATATATCTCAATGCTGCTTCAATCATTTATCCTTGAAACTCCTTTTTCCCCGGCTCCCTTTGTAGCCTGTCGGGTTACTTTCTACCCTTAAACCTGATCTTGATATGAATGAGCGTAAAACCGCTATCCCTTTAGGGTAGTGGGTAGTTCACTTCACGCTCCCAAATTTTAATACTTTTGAGTCTTGAGTTTCAGGTTGACCGTCTTCCGGTTCATCGAAAATATGAACTTGGTTCGGATCATCGCGAACAATCTCCGTGGCAACAGGGGTTCCGTCTTTGTCTGTACCGAGGAAGAACCTTGTCGCAATCGGCATAACAGGGGCAAGGGTTGATTTGGACTGAGCTTCCCATCCAATAAATTCTCGGTTTTCATCAGGTTTGAAGGTTAACGTCAGAGTAATTTTGCGGGCCTTAGTTGCATCCGTATTCGGGTCAAGGATATTGGAGCCGATCTTTACGAATTCAGTATTAAACTGTTCGATTAAGGCACCCTTTGCCATTTCAAGAACGCTTTTTTCTATAGTTTTTGACAATGTTCTCACTCCTTATTTTTAATTATTTCTATTGTTTTAATTCGTGGTGGCAAGGACTCCTTATGTTCCCCAATTGCCCATTTTCACCTCGTTCCTTCCTATATTAATAGTATACCACAGACTACCCTACCTTACCATACTTAATCGTACTTATTTGACCTTTTTATGGCGTATGTTATAATAGGTATGTCAGGAGGTGCATAAGTATGGCTAAGGATAAAATAACCATAACTATTGATAAGGAATTTCGTGATAAGGTTCAAGATTTAGCTGATAAGGAAAAGCGTTCATTTAGTCAGCAACTTTGTAAATTAGCCGAAGATAAGTTTAGCGAAATAAAGAAAGAAGGAAATAAATAATGTTCGCATATGCCATAGAAAGAGAACTTCAGGACCATATAGTTGCCAACTTTTCAGATTTCTTTGATTTTAGGTATGTTGGGCAAGAAGTAAAGGTTAAGGATATTCGTGGTCTTACCGTTGACTTGGTTGGGGAAGATGATAAAACGGTTTATCTAATAGAATTGAAGCGAGACATCGTTGATATTTCCACCATCAACCAAATTAGACGGTATTTAAAGAAGTATATAAGCTCGTCCGGCAAAGATGTCATTGGTATTGTGGCTGCCCCCGAAATTAAAGAAAGTGCAAGGTTAAGCATAAATCCCGACGAGCACATCCAGTTAGTTGAGCTAAAGAACGTGAAATACAATAAGAAAGAAGTTAAAATAAAAGGGATAAGTTTTACCAAGGAGATGTTAGATAAAGTTGATAATTACCGAAGATATGAACCAGGCATTCCAAGTAGATCCAACGCAATTAGGGAATTAATCAGATTGGGATTAGAAGCTCATAAAAATAAGGATTCAGTCGGCAGAGAGGATTAATCTCTGCCTTATTTCTTTGCATGGACTACTCGACTAGCCATAGGCCGTTGATCCTGTCAATAGTTAATGCCCAGTAACCTAGTTCATTAAATCCGTGAATTATTGCTGGGACATCATCCGGACGTATCTCTTTACCGCTATTTACAGCTGTTAAGAAATCGACTGGTTGGCGGACTAATTCCCAATCCCAGTCGAACTTATTGTGTATATCGAAGAAGGCATCCCTGAATTCTCCGTGTTCGAAGAATCTAATATATCCTTCTTTATCGCGTCCGATTATAAAGTCCCTTCTCGGGTCTATAATGCATCCGTTCGTGCATTTAAATTTATTATCACGGTTTTCGGTCAGATCCTTGATCATCCCCCACGTTTTCATCCCTTAACACCATCCTTCACGCTCTTCGCTAAAATATCAGCAGCGCATATGCGGCAAACCCTATCCCCATGCCACGCCACAACCTTAATGTCCGAGTGACAAAACGTGCAGCCGTCACTTGCCTTCTTGATATACAAACTCTTATCATCGGCAAGGATTTCGAGTGGTGTACCTGTTTCGTAACCTAACGATTGCCTCAGCTCAACAGGCAATGTTACCCGACCTAATGCGTCTAACTTGCGCGTAATACCTAGTGATCTCATTACCTATCCACCCTCTCTTGGCAAAATACCTCAGCGTAATTAACGGGTTTAAAATCACAGTCATACGCTATACCCATAAATACTACAGGCAACAAGATCCTAAGTTTTAGTAATAGTGGTATAGCCACCTGTCTCATTTGTGGATGAGCTGCTTTCGAGGTGCGCTCTTTGAAGAAGTGAAGCCATTCGCGGATATTGGCTGTCATCCATATTTCGGTTTTCAGACTATTTGGTAGGACAGAACGGGCTTCTTGCGGAGTTGACCCCAGTTTTAGTAATGCAAGATAGGCCTCTTCAACTATTTCGCAACTCGCAAACCAATTTTCCCTCCTTGCGCTACCAATCGAAAAGAAGAATGGATCAATCACTGTAATTTCATCATCGTGACCATAGTTGCAATAGCGTGTAGATTCCTGACTATAACTAGCTAATCTATGTCTAACGATTTCGTGCGACACCCCACGGTCAACGATGAACTTAACGGCAATTGACGAATGTTCCAAGACCGACATATGCCCTCGCTTGATCAGGGACTCAACAAAGGATATAGATGAATCTTCTGTTATTCTTTCCTCAGACTTGTAGCAAACCCGACCCTTAGTTTCTATTCTCCTGAGTAATTCAGCCCAATCTTGGTTCTCGATATGGACTTCCGGTTGTACTATTTTCATGAACAAACCTTCTTTCTCTCAATAGCCTTATCTCTGGCTTCCATCACGCCTATGATTATTTCATGCCTATTTTGCAACGGTTCAGTTGCGGCTCGTTCCTGTTCCCACCCGTAAATATTTACTCGCTTCTGAAATGCTCGATACGGGATGCCGTTTTTCTTTGCTAATTTTCTCCACTTATCCTCTGTGGTTTTCCCCTTCTGAGGTGGTGTAGTTATTGCCTTTTCCATATCCCACGCAAGGTTACGTACGCGATATTCGAGTGTAGCTTTCTTGATACCGTTTTTCTCTGCTACCCGGTAGTCAGTAGGAGATATATAATATTGATAACTCATAGCTACCTCCGATATTTAGGTGGTATCTTCTCTAAATCTGCGCGATCCAAACTTTTTTGCCATGCAAAAATATCCTTATTCGGCGGAAGTTCTAGTCCTGCACGCTCTTTTTGTATCCTTGATTTACCGCAGCCGATGATTTTGCCTACTTCAATGTCGTTTAGTCCGGACATGTATAATTTGCCGAATAGGATGGGGTCTATTTCTGTTGCTGTGCTTTGCATTTTTTTCCTCCTTTTGATGGGGCAGGGGTTAGCTGCCCGTTGATTTAAAGTAGACTGTAATGAATCGCGCCAGTTAGTTTTTTTACTGAACGGCAATAGTCACACCTTCCGCAATGCCCCGGTTCAACCTTGCCACTCTTCACACTAAGTATCCGCTTCATGTTGTTTTGGATATTAATTAGCTCGATGGCGTATCGTTCGGGATCAACCAATGAGATAACTTCCTTGTCTGGTACATCCTGTTTGGATACCGCCACGATATAAAAGTCGAACCAGTCACCAGGAGGTCTTCCGTTAGCAAGACGTTCTATCTCGCTATACAGACTGGCTTGTAAAACATATTTATAAGTTTCGATAAAGCTAACTCTCTCGCGTATTTCTTCACTCCATGATTGATCCGTTATACTTCGAGTTGTCTTTAGGTCAACATTTCTACGATTCTCAGGATTATGACTGTCTATCATTACCTTCCACCAACACCCGAACATTTCAGCCGTATAGATAACTTCTTTTTGGCCTTCGAGGACATACATGGCGAACTCGTCATTCTGCAACGTCTCAATCATCTTGTCAGCCACGATAAAAGTAGCTTTAAGACTAAGATCCTTCTTGAACATTTCTGGATGATTAGAGATGAATTCAGAGCGCGTACCGTCATTGAAAGTGTGTACGTATTGCCCGACCAATAAAGCGTCCGAAGTATCTTCTACCCATTCCCCTTGGAGGACGGCAACTGCTGCCGCCTCGCATTTCAGGAAGTCGAGATATTGGCCCCGACTCATGTAATCGCGTGATGCTTCTAGGCTGTGATAGTTCGATCTATTTAGACTTAGCATCTTTTGCCTCCTTGTCAGCAATCTCGGCATCTAATGCTTTACTCGCATCGTTATTGAATAATTCTCCACCATGGGTTGCTGTTTGCCCTTGTTGCCGTTTAAATTCTTCAGCCAATGAATCTGCTGTCGGTTGTGGTTTATCTGTCTCAAAGAAGTCCTCACGCTTCCCTATACCATCCTTCAAGCTGTTATAAACCTTGATCAAGACAATGACATCCTTCTCTGTAAAACTATCCAACCCAACCCCAATTTTCTTCTCAATCATTTCCCTTGTAACGCCAAACGCCTTGAAAGCGTCGAACATCTTTTTTAATCGGTCAATGATTGGTTCTGAGTTCTTCCCTGCCAACGTCTTATCGCATTCCTCGACCGCCGAATCAACTACATCTTTCGGGATGATAGCTAGTATGCAAGCCCTCTGCCTCCTTGCCCCCATGTTCGCCACAAGCTCGTATATGTCGCGTGAGTCCTCTAGCTTCTTTGGTCCTTTTTTAGTCCCTATTTCATGCTTAACAGTGAAAATCTTCTCCGATCTAACGTTTGTCTCGATGTCCCACGCATAGGCCATGCAGGTTGACTCCCCGACTTTTTGCTCTAGTTCCACGACTCCGAATGTCATGTTTCCCCAGTTTTGAGCCACAACCTCGGCGAGTCGGATGGATGGGCCTGTTATCTTTTGTCCACCTCTAGGGTATTCGTAGCTTGCAATCATGGCTAAGGACTTGCGCTCACAAGCTTGCTTAATACGTTGATAAGCCGCGAATTGATCTCTTGGGAATTGTTTAGCGGAATAAACCATCCCTTGAAGTTCCTGAGTATAACGCCCTAGTGATGTTTGGATAGCCGCGTTTTGTGGCTGTATAGTTGATTTTTGCAGTGCTAGTTCAAACTCGTTACTCAATTAAATTTCCCCCTCGATTTTTACTTCAAGATCGGTATCCGTGGTATCCAAGATAAAATACTGGAAATCGTCAGTCTTCATATACTCATCCAGCCACAACCTGTTGGCTTGATTTACCTTACCTATTCCATCCACACAAAGGACTTTTAAATCCCCTAATTGCGAAGCTTGAGCCTTTGCTACCCTGAACGCTAATTCGAGTTGTTCACCCTCGGACAGACCATCTAGCAAGGTTCCTGCGATACGAATCTTCCCATCACCATCGACCGCAATTTCTGGAATCGGAACGGCTGCAATTTTCAGAAGTTCCATAGGGGTTTTGCGCGCTGTTTCAATTCGCGCGGTTAAAGTTTGAGAAAGTTCTAATTTTGGAGCTATTTTAGTTGTGATTATGTCAGACATGTTTTCAAACTCTCGGAGGAAACTTTGCATATGCGCCACATTGTCGGCAGCCACTTGGAGTGGTTGGATGTCGATTGGTTTCGTTTCGTCAGTTACCTTTTGCGAATTTCCAGCCTCCGCGTTGATAGTTTTTATTTGTTCAACCGTTTTTTCGTCGATGGATAGTAATGCTTGTACTTCCATTGAATCAATATTTAATAGCTCCTGCTCCTTGGCTGTTTGGGAATTTTTGCATTTAGCAATTTCTTCATGAGCGTTAGTTTTTTCTTCAGCCATAGTTCTCTTAATGGATTCCTTGGCGGTTTCAGCAATATGATTAAGGGCAGCTATTTCTTCATTATGTCGGTCGTTAAGTTCTTGAAGTTTTTTCCGATATTCACTTCTTTCCTTTTCGATACCAAGAGCTAGTTCCTTGTCTGCATCCCTGGTTTCTGATTCAACCCTGTGTTTCATGCCATCGATAACGTTTTGTACTTTCTCAATCTTCTGATTAAGAAACTGAATAAACTCCCGACCATCAGCACGTTGCCGATCATATCCATTTTTCTTCGTCTGCTTGTCCAACTCAGCGTTAGCGTTAATCGCGTCAATCTTATCCTGTACGCCCTGAATGGCATTCTGGGCAGCCAGAATCTTCTTGTTGACCTCTTCAGCTTGAGCGACCATAGAATAGAACTCCTGTACCTTCTGCTCTTTCCAGTAAGCTCCGTCATAATTTGGGGGAAGCCCGTCCCTAATGCCCGACACTTGTGCCTTTAGAACTGATACCTCCCGGTTAATTGATTCACGTTGGGTATAATAAAGGTTCTCGATTTGTTTCAGAACTTGGAGTATGTGGGCCTCGTAATTAACACCCGGCAACTCGCCGAACCAAATCTGGATGTCATTCGTGGACCATGGGATTTCAAGCATGTTGAGAATGATCTTTGCTTGTTCATCGGGAGACTTCTTTACGAATTCAAGAGGACGGAATACCTCGCCGCTAATCAGCTTATTGAGAAATCCTTGAGTCGATGGGACGTTTTGCCCCTGTTTTCTAACCCTGAGATAATCCCCCTTATCAGTTCTTATCTTGCGTTCAATCTCCAATCCATCATCAGATTGAATAAAGATTCTGGATTCATCTTCACCGTGGCGAATAACCTCTGTCCTACGTGATTTGTTCGTAAAGCCTTTTTCTAAGGATTCGACGATGGTTGTTTTTCCGCAGCCTGTATGACCAGACAGCCAGTTAATTTTTCCTAAATCCATAGCAAATTCAGATATACCAATGTAGTTCTTGATTTCAAGACGTTTTATTCTCAATTTAATTCCTCATTTCTTCAAATTAGTAATTGCACTCACACGGCCCAATAAGTTCTGACCTTGATCGATTCGTGATACAATCTAAGTGAGTAGTTTCCTTGTCAGTCGGGACATCCATTGCCGTGGGTGTTCCTTCTTTTTGCCCTTCGCTTCTCATGATTAAATTAATAAGCGTCTCCCCCTCATAGTTGATAAGGTACAGCTCATTGTCCAGCCCATCGACAGGATTCACATATCTAGCCGGAGTGCAGAGATATTCTAGGCCGGGGAACTCATTATCCAATGCAAGGGAAATCGACATATCCACTCCTTCCGGTCCGTCCCATGGGGCATTAACTGTTGACTTGATTGTGATACGAGATAAGCCATTTTTGGAGAATTCAACCTCCGTAGAGTCAATTAGGGGATTAATGATTAAGTTTTGGATTGCAGAGAGTTGGGCTTGGGTTAGTTTTCTCACAATATAACCTCCTTATCTTTTTATCCGTCATAGCATCCACACGCTTGGTCTACGACATCAACAAACATCTTAATTTGGTTGGCATCATTACTAATTAAGTCATTCCATGCAAAACTTCTTCCTAGTCCAGAAATTGTAGTGAGATCCGCATTTTTTTCCATGCTTAATGCTCTTTTTAATAAATCTGGATGAGAATCTCTCAACTCAAATATCTCAGCCTTCTTCATTGATGGGCAGAAGAAGCAACTGCTTTTACCTGGCTGTGGAAGTCCTGCATCGGCTATGGTTTCTACACAAGCATCTCTATCCATTTCCCATTCGATGAGAGGGAACCAATTAGTGTACTTTTTATCAAGAGATTCCTTCATGCGCCGTTCTTCGCCGTATTCGTATCTGATTGCCTTGATAACCCTTTCCCCCTTCGCCCATGCATCCACAAAGGGTTGAAAATGATTAGCGAACTTATTTTGTGGTTCTGTTTTAAACCTCTGTGAGCACGTCTTGAATCCATAGGCAAGAGAGGGAAGTGCTTTCCTTCTTAGGCAATCTTCTTCAAGCACTACGGGACCCTTTACCGTTGTGATCGGAGGGAATCCACGACTCACTAACCACAACGAGAACATGATTATATACCAGTACGTTTCAGGCCTTTCTCCCCCAGTATCAGCGAATAATATTAAGTCAGGCCTTATTCCCCCATTGACCATCTCAACAAGCTCTGCCGTGCTGTCTGTGCCCCCTCCTTAGCAAACTAGGAGCATGATTTATCTGCCTTTCTCATGTTGATTGCTCCTTTCTAGCACAAGGAACATTAGGTAAGCCAAATTTTTGAATCATAAGATCAATTGGGAATCCATATGATTTACAAGATTTAAGATATGTGGCGTATGCTTCATGTTCTAACTTGAAACTACCTAGATATTTGGTTTTGCCATTAATCATAATATTTGCGGCCCATTTCTTATTCCCCTTATGCCAACTTGCCCCAGGCAAGAGTGAACTCCTTTCGCAATGCTTATTTTGGTTATTTTCGCGACGGGTCACTAATCTTAAATTTGAAATTTGATTATCGAGTGTATTGCCATTAATATGGTCAACGAGTAATTCTTTTCCAGAATATCCGATAACTCTTCTGTGCATACTTTCTGAACTTCTCCCCTCTCCAAAATCAGGAGTATTCCTCCTTGCATAAAACTTCTTACTTGGAGAATCAAGCAAAGCAAACCAATAAAAACTGTTTAAATCATCGTACTTATCGTCATCAACCATTGCCTCTTGACCTTGTGTTAATTTTATTAATCTCACTTCTTCATACCCTCACTTATGCTCCAATTTAGACAGTCCATCCTCGTAAAAACAGGGTTAAACGGCTCCCCGACTCTCCCCCTGCCAACATAATCCACCACCACAGCTTTCATCCTGCTATCTTCCTTATCCTCGCTCCGAACCGTATTACCACACCGCATTAGCTCGGTAAAGTCAGCCTTATTGCGCTTCTTGCGCTCCTCGATAACCTTCTTTTCCTGCTCGTTTTTGTAGGCTTGGATTTCTCGATTGATCCAGCCTATTTTTGATGCTTGGTGGCCGATGGCTTTTGCGATTCGTTCTAACATCTAAATCCCTCCTTGCTAAGATTTTGGCAAATAGCTCAATATATGAGCGATTACATCTACCGTCCAACCATTACCTATTAATCCTGCTGCAACATTTCTTTTTAGTGGTTGAGTATAGCCAATCGGAAGTGTTTGAAGTTTTTCAAGCTCTTGCTGAGTTAGCATCCTGACCCCTTTTTCAGGTTCAAAGTTTTTGGAAAAGAACACTATATTTCCTAACGACTTCGCCTTATTTCTTCTGTAAAGATCGTCTGACGCTATGTGTAATCTGTTCTCTGATTCCAACAGGCACAATGCTTTCATTCGGTTCGTGTATCCGCTTTCGAGTATGGATTGAAAGGTTATTCCCTTATCTTCCGGTTGAATAATGCCAGGAATATTAGTCCAATAATTCCTTTTTCTCATCTGACCACTTACTACTGAGCTATCAATAAGTATTGGTTCTACCCCTAAGTGCCTACTTATAATATCTTGGTATTCCTGTTTCATTTTTACATTTTCCAATAGAAAGTATTTTGGCCTAACTTCTCCAAGAACCCTGACGTATTCAAAAAATAAACCACTTCTCGAATCGGAAAAATTCAATTGAGTTCCAAGAAAACTAAATCCCTGACAAGGACTTCCTCCAATTAGTAAATCAATACCATATGGTGGTTTAATTTTCTCAACATCTCCTAATTGAATGGTATGAGGATAGTTTTTTTGTGTCACCTGGATTGCGTACTCATTAATTTCACTTGCATAGTATGCTTCAACTTCAATACCTGCTCGTTCGAGTGCTACTTGTCCGCAAGATATTCCGTCAAAGAGGCTTAATACTCTCAATGCTTCAACGCCCTCCTTTTCCGCTTATTCCTCACTCGCTCACCCTTTGCCACAATAGGCACAATCTCCCGCCTAGAACATTCTCCCTGACAAAATGGGAACATTAGATTAGTGAACAGCACTCCTTCTGTGCTAATTTCCCAAGTTCTACCGCATGAGCAGGTTATCTTAACTTCACCGTCAGGCAGGTTGACTTCTTTTCCACATAGACAAGTTTGAGTTGCTTGTTTAACCATTCTCACATGGTTTCCGGTTTTATGGTGGTGCGTGGCGTATCTCCCTCAAAAAAGATCAACTTGCCCCAACTTTCGGCATAATCTTTTTCCATATTCGCACCCTTACTAGACTTCCAACCATTCAGTAGATAGATGGCGTCGCATATGCCAACCATTGGAAGACACACCTTCATATACTCGCCATGCTCAAACCCTACAGGCAACAACGAGGGATTAATTACAACATGTCCTTTTTCTTTTAGCATTTCTTCTGCTTGCTTAAATTGTTCGACGAAGTTGTCATTTCCGGTGATCTTTCCCGCTACGTATATTTTCATCAATAAGCACTCCTCTTCCCAATAGAACTCCTCATCTTGGAGAACAACCTCGCCATGGGATAAATAGAACCGCCCAGAAATGGAATAATCCTGTTCTCTTCCGCGCGCTTCTCCTTGCGTGTTTCCTTCTTGTCACCCCAAGCGAACTTTTGTACATGATGGGGTTGAGTTGACTCGATGTACTCCCAATAGGATAATCCACGGGATTTGGCTGCTTGACTGATTTGGTTTGCTGGATTGTTAGATTCCAATTTGATTCGCTCCTTGCTTCTTAATCGCTTCATCATAGGCAACTTGGCATTCTTCTTTGGTTCGGAATATCTGATAAAATCCACCAACCTCATATTTGTACTCGCGGTCTTTTATCCAAATATGGATCCATTTGTGATCTTTGACCAACTCAATTTGTAGACGCTCAATATTCCCCTCAATAATGCTGTATTCCGTAAAATAAAGTTTCTGTCTCTTAGAATAAGTACCGCATATTGGACATTCGGCCTTTACTTCTACGTAATCAATTATGGTTTTTACTTCCCCTTTGCCATCGCACCTTTCGCACTTTTTGGTTTTGATATTCTTATTAAGGATAAAAACCTTATCCCCAACCGCACAGTCGAACCAGTATTCCCTTTGGGCAACTTTTGCGGCTTGTTTGAGCTCCTTGTCGTGATTTACGCTTGCAAGGCGAAGATCGTTTCGAACCTTACTTAGCTCTTGAGATTGCAAGATATATTCACTTTTAAGGGATTCCAGTTCTTCGACAGTCTCCTTGATTTTGCCCTTAACCTCACCGTTGATTAGCTCGTGGAGTTTTACGGAAAACTCATCTGTTGGTTCGTGACTATCGCAATAATTATCGTAGTTCATTTACTTACCTTCCTTCTCCTTGAAATGTTCGCACTTCTCGCAAGTGTATTTATCCACCATGTAGCCACTCGAAAACATAATCTTTTTGAGACATGAATCCTTAACTAACACCATTACCATTAGAGGCTCAATAGCGTGCGTGCATGTTCGGCACTTTTTGTATTTGCCGAGATATTTAACCATAATTCCCTCCTTGCCTTAACTACTTGTCCACCTAATTTAAATACTTACTTAACCCTTCTTAATATTGGCCTTATCTTCAATTGGCCAAAGCTTGAATTCTGATTGCTAATGGCGATGAATAGCTCAAGAGATAAATCGAAATCATCATCACCCGATGAATCTGACCCACTAACACGAACCTCATTCGTTCGGTCGCAATAGTACATTTTTGCGTGAATAACTTCTAAGTAACTCTTAAATTTTGGGTTTTCTTTGAGAATTTCCTTTAGCATTTCTTCCTCTGCAATCATTACTCCGATCCACCCACTAACTCGATAAGTCTTTCCCTCCCTTTTTCGTTATACCTAAACGAAGGAATCTGTTTCGTACTATAGGGGGACTTGTCTAATACAGTAATGCCATACTCATCCGTTTTGAGATTGTTCCGGTTGGCGATCTTTCCGATTCTATTAGAGGAAACTCCAAGCTCATTTCCAATGTCTGTCGCTGAATACGTCTTTTCGATGGTTGGTAATGGCAGGAGTGATTTACCCATGAGTATTTCAGTTATGCCACCGATCAAAAGATGCAGTGATACGTCAGATAGCTTGGATTGAAACTCTATAGCTGTCTCTTTCATCATTTTTGCTTGCCTAGTTTTTGCGTTTAGAAGCATTGCTTCCGCTCGGAGTCGTTGAGGTTCATTGGGGAGTGTTTCTTTTGGCAATGGTAACGATTGTTTAATAGCATAATAATCATCAACTAACATCTCGTAAGCTTCCCAGGCCTTGTCAGTGTTTAGGGATTTAGCGTGTAGCCATGCTCCCTTCTCGGGCCATAGGTAGAGGATTGATACAAATTTAAGGGTATCTTCAAATTGAGGATAGGATTTCTTGAACTCTTCTAGGTCATTTCCCTCTAATTTGAAATAATGTTTCCCGGCCTTGTAGCGAGTCTCATTCCTTGAAAAGTTTTGCGAGATAAGTTTTGTATCAGCCCCGTATGATTCCGCTAACTGGGCAGTTGTTAAAATTCTTTGACTTTGGTATTCGATTGGAATTAAATTGCTCATACTTTTGTTCCTTTCAAATCAGCAAAGATGTTCATGATCTCCATATCATTGTGGATATATTTTTCATAAGTTTCCTCTATCCACTTGATAACTTGGTCCTTACCCATTCTGAGAACCCCTTGCTTAATTGCGGCCGCCGTTTTTCCGTATTTGCGAGTTGCTAATAATTTGTAATATTCATCCATGAACTCCGCCGCTTTTGGCAACTTATCATCCATCATCGCAAGATAACTGAACTTGATTAACCCGCGAGCAGAAATAAGCTTGCCCGTTTCTTCACTACCTTCCGAAATATCATCCGTCCCAAAGACTGGCTTACTACAATGTTCTTTCTTTATCTGACGCATAACGGTACTCGGTGCATCCATCTGAGCTTGGTGTGAAATCAATCGAACATTTCTTGTGTAATCAGCGTCTTGCCCGATTTTTTTCAACTCTTCCAAGATGATGAGTATCCCGGCAGCCGCCATTGATATATCTGCCGCATCTGGATATGGAAAGTATTTACCACCCGCATACATCACAACTGCATACGATGAGAAAGGGTTACTTTCCTCAATTGGAAAGGAGAAAATTGTTCCTCCGACTTGTTCCCTAAGTTGTTTAGCCTTTTCTGTGGCTTGAATTTGTAACTTATTCACGGTTACCATCCTCATTTGCTACATTCGTTACACTGCCCTCGATACTGAGTTGTAAGAACTCCAAGTCTCGCACCTGCCTTTTTAAGGTTGAAATCTTTTCGCTAATCATCGAATTTAAGAAGAAAGCCGAACTCGCCTTATGCGTCAATGTGTGATTATTGAGCACTTGATGGACGAACTGCCTACTAACTCCATACTTTTCGGCAATGTCGCCACCGTTGTAGCCTGTCAATCGTTTGAATTCCTGCACTAATTCCTTCTCTATCGCCTCCACCTCCTTGACGAAACGATTACAAAACATTCATTTTCTAATACTTTTTTGCAAAAATGTCATAAATTAATTGAAAAACCTCTTGTAAAGCTAGTCCAAATGATGTATATTAGACACAGTTAAACAAGAGCGTAGCAAACAAGCCCCTTGGACTACGGTAGTGTTTGATGCAGGTACTTCAATACCTGAATCGTTCTGTGGTGGGACGAGAAATTATTTAGAGCAATGTTGCTCAAATCGGTGTGCTTTCGAATATTTGATTGCTGGTAACAATCGAATAATTGGAAGTGCACCAAATTCATAACAATTTAGAATACGATTAAGTCCCTTCTGCTTGCGTGGTAAGTGCAATCGGAAGGCTTGTTTAAGGTTAAAGAACTTTTTAAAAGAAATAAAAAAGAAAGATTTACACCGTTTGGAATAGACAGGCAACTTCGATCTCAAGAGCTTCAGCTACCCTTCTTAGCGACTTTATGCTCGGGTCGCACTTATCATTTTCAATATCACTTAAAGTATTTCCCTTGAGCTTTGCGCGTTCTCCAAGCTCGCTTAATGTCCATGCTTTTTTATTCCGATATTTGCGAACTTGGCTACCGATTGTCAATCCATCCACCCCCTTTTAAAGTAATACCGAATAACTTGTTTTTGATGTTCTAGACCATTGTTCTATAACATATCCTTAGTATATATCGCCGTGTCCGATAAATCAAGCTTAAAAGTAGTCAATTTCGGTATAATTGGAAAAATATTTTCATTTCAGTTATAGCGAACATGCGTAAATGAGAATACTAATAATTAGATAATACTTTACATGAATGGATGGTGTGTCAAATGGACTACGGCCACAAGATTAGATATATTAGGGAAACAGTAAGAGGGATGACACTTGCCGATCTGCGCGACCTAACAGGGTTTTCTTTATCCTACTTGTCTGATGCAGAAACAGGAAAAAGCAACATGTCGATCCGGGCCTTAGAAAAGGTAGCCAAGGCGTTGGGAGTCGATTCGGCATATCTCCTGGACAACAACATCATGTCCCTGCGCAAACTAACCGAGTTAAATAACGTTGATATACCGGATGATGTAATAGAGTTCTTCGCCAAACAGGAGAGCTTGCCATATGCTATGCTAGCCAAGGATTTATATAACGAGGATATAGACCCAGTTTTCTTTCGCAATCTCCTGGAGTCGATCAAAAAAATGAAATCAAAATAGAATATTTTAGTGAGCATCCAATCGAAATACATCGGATGCTCACTTTTTTTTGCACATTTTTAGATATAAGGAAATATCTAGTCGTAATTATGGTTATGAAGACCCACTGAAGGCAGTAAAAATGTATTGTATTATAGGGTAAGAAAGGAAGTTTTGTTGAATGATTGTTGAACGCGATTTAGCAGGATTTTTTAAGTGGATAGTAGTGGATGATGAACTAACTATACTTGACCCGCTTTACCTCTATGAGTTTGTTACTTATTTTTTCGGGTAATATTTTAAAGGAATACGGGTTGAACCTGTCGAATTAGGGAAAAGGGAAAACCCCTTGAACGCATCCGACCAAAGATTTCGTTCAAGGGGCCAACGGGAGAAACTTTTATGTTGTTACAGATAATGTACCATAAATATGAACCTCCTGTCCATTCCCAATTTTATAGACAGGGGTTTTTTATTGTGCAAAAAGATATTCCTAAAATGTCGTCCGAATACAAATCTGATCTACTAATACATGATGGACACTTAGTTGTTATTCAGGAGAGACTAGTTAAGGTTCTGGGACTCGATAAAGCCGTGTTCGTACAAAAGCTACACTATTGGCTCAACACTGAATCAGGGGTCGTTATAGAGCGCAGGAGATGGGTATATAACACTTACGAGCAATGGCGCAAACAATCCCCGTGGTGGTCGGTTAGAACAATAAGAAGGATGGTAAAGGATCTTGAGGACTTAATGGTTATAGTGAGCGTTGAGCTTAACGCAGATAAAGGAGATCATACCAAGTGGTACACCATAGATTACGGAGTCTTGAATAAGTTATGGGATGATTATTTAATTGAAAATAGTAAGCATTTATAGGCATCTTCGGAGTTATCCACAGGTATAGAAAGTGCCTGTCCATTTTGGCCACACGCCGCCTGTCCATTTTGGCCACACGCCGCCTGTCCATTTTGGCCACATCGATCTGTCCACTTTGGACATATCTACATATACATAAATAACACTTACATAAATAACCTCCTACATATTATCTTATTAATGAGTTATCCACAGGGGAGATGAAATATTATGTATTTAACACTAAAGCAGATAGCGGAGGGAGCCGGAATCGGGGCCAGCCTTGCCGCCTTCTATCGTGATCGCTTTGAGGAATATCTAAAAGTATCAGGAGAAGGCCGGCATCGTAAATATGACGAGTCAAATATTGAGCTATTCATACTTATTGCTCGACATTATAAAGAAGGACTTGATTACGACCAGATAAAGCAGAATCTCGATAAAAAGTACGGATATGCCGTACCAAATTCAACAGATTTGATAGAAAATAACAAAACAAAAGTAGTACAACAAGAGGATTTAGCGCAGAGTATTCGCCATGTTCTGCTCGAAGAACTTACTAAGCAGAATCGCATTATCCTCCAACTACAAGAGGAACTTGAGGATATGCGGGCAGAGTTTAAGGAAGGTTTTGCAAATCTTCATGAGAGGGCCGAGGATGGTCGTATAGGCGCAGAGAACAGGGATAGAGAGGTATTACAAAGACTCAACGACATAAAAGAAGCACAAAAGCAACGCAACAAGCCGCTATGGAAGAGGATATTCAGCCGGACATGATGTGTCTGGTTCTTTTTTTGCCTAAATTTAACAGGAATATAGGACAAATAGCAAGGAGTATTAATTATCATCAGCGAAGGGATTCACGAAGAGCAAGGAGGGATGACCGTGGCAGCCGTTAAGCCTGACATCATTGGGCTATTCTCGGATACTATCGTTATGATCGGGAGGTTTGCACTAAGATATATTCCCGGACACAGGGATTATAGCCCAAATATGATCATGCAAAACTGGAAACGTAATGATGTTTGCACAGAAACCAAAGAACGTGGAAAAGACCATATCTCGAAAGAATACCCGAAGCTAATCAGCAAGGGATGGAATGGTCATAATCGAGTATTTAAATACAGGATACCGAATGGTCTGAAACACGACAAACTAATCAAAAGTATTAATGATATCGAGTTCAACCTGAAGAGTGAAGTCCTATTTAAACTCCTAGAAAATGATCCGAAAGCTCATTTTTCGCTGACTGTATTGTCCGGCCATCTTCTGGATCTAATTAACTACACTAACGAGGCCGAAACCATACCCAAGAAAAAGGGATTATGGATACCCCTTGGATGGTCAAGAAGAGGGTTGGAGCAACTGGATTTAGCTAGCTCAAATAGTGCTCACCTCTTGATCGGAGGTGCTACAGGAGGCGGTAAGAGTATCTTGGGGAGGTTAATACTAGCTGCCCTACACATTAGGTATACCCGTGATGATTGCAGGTTGTGGTTAGGTGACCTCAAACATGGCAACGGGACCGCATTGCTTGGTGAAGACCCACTGTTGGTCGATAGGACCATTACGAGTCCTGAAGAAGTCGAGGGCATGATGGACGATCTATCTGTAATTATTGGCGAGAGATATGCCTTGTTCAAGAAATACAAATGTGATGATTTGGCGGCCTACAACGAGGAATATCCTGACAAGAAACTCCCTAGAATCGTTTGCTATATCGACGAAATGACCAAGTTGGAGGGTAAAGACTTTTCTAAGGCCCGCGAAAAAATGACGAAGGTAACAGGTGAATCCAGGGGAGCCGGAGTGCATGTTATAATTTCCTGCCATCGTCCAACAGCTAATCTCGTCTCAGGTACAATGAAAAATAACTTTAGTGCGGTAGTAGCTTTTCGATGCAATCCGGTATCTGCTCGCGTTCTATTAGGGGAAGATGAATGGGAATCGTCAAAGATGATTGATAAGGATATCGAGGGAAGGGCATTGTTTAAATTCAAGGATGAGGTCCTAGTGCAAGTCCCCTTCATCGACAATAAGCATATCAAGTCCATCATGTCAGCCTACCAAAAGCCACAATCTACACAAACAGAGGTTGTGAATAAAGTAACCAAGTCACCTAAAAATATTATAAAGGAGGAAATAGATAAAAAAATAATGGTAGGAAGGCACTATGAACCCCCAGTTTATCAGAAAAGCCCTAAATAAAAGGATTGACACGTTAAGGACAACCGCACGGTGAACAATTACCGCGAACATGTGAACGAAGAGTTTGACGAAGGGGTGAGTATACATTATTATAAACCATAAGGGGAGGAGTTTTTCGTATGAATGAGGGATTAACAAAGTTCTTAGCCACAAGTTGCTACTCTTTCGGGAAAGACAGAGACGACCATATTGTTAAGTTAATAAAAAAGGGCAGGGCATTCACTAGAAAGCAAATAGAGGATATCATTATGGTTGATCGTAAATCTTCAAAAAGGATTGCCCAGTATGCCCTAGCTCGACTTTGTAGACAGGAAAGAATTAAAAAAAAGGTTTATGCCCCGCAGCTTCCCTCCGTCTATTTTGTGGGCAAGAGGCCCATAAACATAGAACATACCCTGATGATAAACGAGGTATACTGTGAGCTACTTAAACAAAAATCACCGGGCGTTACCGTTGAGTTTAAGTGGAGCTATTCAATCCTAGATGGAATTGTTTTTGCAGATGCCATGGTTGATATATTTATCGAGCCGGGACGCAAGGATAGAAAAGTTGTTTTTATCGAGATAGAGAGGTGTCCAAGTAAGAGGTTTAATAAACCAGAGCAGTACCAAAAGATTTATGATTCCGATTGGACCAACGAAGAGTGGGCAGTCATTAAGGATAGGACGGCTATATTTCCTACTATTTTAGTCGTAACGGATTTTAATCCGCCTATTAAAAGCGAACTTAATTTCATTGTCGCAAGTATTGATGAAATAAAGAAAGATGTCTACTCGATTTTAAGGAGGTAGCTATGGGGAAAACGGGAAAAACGGTAACGAGGGCAACCTACGGGATTCTCAATATAGTCATGAAACCTGTTTACGAGCAGATGAAAAAAGAACGCAAGGAAGAAGTAAGGCGATGGAATGAGTCTCTAAATATAGCATCAGTGGATGCAATGGCAGAGGTAAGAAGGTTTGAGGTTAAGCAGCCTTTTGATTACTGTGTGCATAAAAGTTTTTGGTAATTACCATACTCTTATCCTGAAAGGCCACTTTCCAGGGAATGACGATGATATACGGTCAGCCACAAGATGCCCGATACATGCAATGAAAACTAGTGCGAAGATATTTATACTAAACTCGATAAATGGCAGCGCAAGCATTATTGATCCTATGATGCTGTGACAATGACCCCTGTGCTTCATTAAGCAAGCAGCCGGGTTGTATTTACCATAAAACGAGTAGGGATGATCAATGTCGGGCAATGGGCTTGCCACAACTACGACAATGGTGTAAAGGGGATCAAGGTTAGTCGTCAACGCACCAAGACAGAACCCAAAAATCATGTGACCCGTTGCCTTGATGAAATCACATCCTCATGACTACACAATGAGCATCGCCAAAGAATTGTTTTATACTTTTTATTCGTAAATTTATCGAGTTCATTATCGCATTCAGGGCAAATTCCGTATTCTGTCATATTTTCTCCACCTCAATCTTTTGTCATTGAATATAAAATGCCCATATTGAAATAGAAAATACCATCCAACTCGGATGGTATTTGTCTTGTTATTTATTATTGCATCTTTGGCTTTGGTTTAAGACTCTTTCTGCGCTTATCCCAAATAAACTGAATGAACTCCTTATTCATTCCTAATGTATTAACTATTTGCTCGAACGCCTTCCAGTAAACATACGCCAGCAATAACAGTGAGAATCCGATACCCATTCCAATAACTACATAAACGCAGAATGATTTAGTTAATTCACTCATCCTTCTTCGTCCTCCTACAATATTGATTTAACCGCTAACGCTAATCCCTTCATTTCGTTCGCGACACTTCCTGATATCAAACCAATGTTCCTCGCATATCCGTTCTCTTCCTGCCCAATTACGCTTCTCTTCCTGCTTATAAAGTTCCTCGGATATGATGATTTTGTGTCCATCCTTAAATTTGATTAGCCAGCATGATTCCATTTATTTATTTCCCCTCCTTCTCGATCTCTTCTCTTCTTTTCTTATCATCCACTGTCTATAAAAACAGAAAGCACCATAATACAAAACACCGCTAACAATTATAAATATTGCAAACCAATCTGTTTTCATCCTACTTCTTCCTCCTTCGCTTATTCTTTAATCCGACCCCACATCAAATACCAAATTAGCTACAGTGGCGAAGTGATTGGGTGTTATTCGGCAATAATTTTCTTAATATCAAGCATGTACCCAATGGCTAGCTCAATGCCCTCTCTTTTACTCCTAAGCCTTAAGTCTTCATCGTAGTTAGGAAAAATACCCTGTTTACTAATTAGCTCATTTAATGAATGCTTTGCCCTGTAAAGTTTATTATCTAGTCTTTCCCATGCTTCGGCGTAATCCATCTTTATTTTCCGCCCTTCTTCTTCCTAATCTCTCGAATAGCCCAAATCCTAAACCATGTACTAGCTCACATATATCGCCAAGGTTCTGCTTCCTCCGGTATATCAAATGGTATTTTTTCAATAACTTCTAGATCAAAGTAGCTGGGAATTGTAAGAACGTCACCGTATCCAGTACCGTATTGCTGTTCAGATGGTACATATATTGCCTTAACCCTTAGATTATAGCTAGACTGACCAGCTTCTGTAATTTGCTCTCCCAATATTTCTATAAGGCTATCTTCAATTTGCCTTAGCGTTTCAATCGTGACTTCCCCGTTTACCCAATAAATAAATGGTTCAGTAGGTTCAGTGCAGAATATTCCTATTTCTAATTGCTTACTCATTTATTTAATCTTCCCCCCTTCCCCAACTGCCCCTTCGCCCAACTTCTAAACCACGCACTGGCCGAAAGGCCTTGAGTTTTAGCTAGTGCTTTTACTTCTTCAACTTCTTCTTTTGTTTCAAAATATACCTTGACGTGTGGCTTGTTTGCTTTTTCCTTGTTGTCAGACATTATTTAGCCTCCAAGAGAAAGTGTTGCCATGGATGTTATCAATAACAACTCCCCATTTGGCTGGTACAATCAGACCTTTTTGCCTACTTCCAACCACAATACTTTTGCTTTTCAAAACTTTGCATCCCCACTCATCATCAAACCACTTAACAAGCTTATACGTTGTGTCGTATTGCCCAGTTCTAGTATTCCCAAAATTAGTTAAGAGTTCTGATGTGATATCCAAGATATCATCTTCATATATTTCTTTATCGTTTTTATCCCTAAGTCCCGTGAATTCTCCGACTGATTCAGGGGTAACCTCCCACTCTTCGACCACTTCACCATTCGCATAAGCAACTTGATTAATAGGTGCTATGAAGCATCTTACTGGATTATTCGGATTACTCTCGTAGTTGAAATAATACAAACATCCATAAACCCAGTCGCCATTGTCAATGCGCTTACCCCTAAACTTATACTCTCGCATTTTTTAATTCCTCCAATCTAATATACATCTAGTACCATTATATACCCCCGCAAGTACCATGTCTAGGGCAAAAAAGAGAAAGCAGGGTCAATGTTTCTGCCTATTTAGCCCTGCTAGTATGAAAAGGCAAGTTCTTCCCGTTTAGGCATTTTTGACAATCAAGAAGGTTTTCCTTTTCACAAGTTCGGCAAGTCAATTGTATCTTTACTGGCTTAACTGGTTTGGCAATCAGGCTATCCATAAACTCAAACACCTTTTCTATTTGTTCCTCATTCATCTTGGACATCTTTTGAGTAATTCGTGCGCTATGCGCTCTATTGAAGTCATGTGTATTTTTCCTATCATTATGAATAACTGAATGACATTTAGCACAGTAGAAGGTCAGGTCCTTTAATCTTTCATCACCTAAATATTTATAGGTATTATGGTGGATAGAAAACCCTACATTAAATGTTCCTTTACATCTTTGACATGTGTAATTATCTCTTTCCGCTACCTCTTGTCGCAATCCCTTCCAATGTTTAGTTTTCAGATAATCAGTGTAGGTTTCAGCAACTTCACCCGTGGCGCATTTTATATTTTTGAATAGATGCCCTTGACTTGCTTTCCTATGTTTGACGACTGCTTTCTTGGTCATTGTAATTCCTCCGTTTATTTAAGAATGTTTGCCTTAATACAGTGTGTGGGGATACCAACGGGGGTTCACACACTGTATTAAGGTCTATTTCGTGCATACTTTAATTAGTTAGATTTCTAGAAACAGTTCCTTGATTAATTTTCAGTCTTTTGGCAATCTCATTTTGCGTCAAACCATTTGCGCTAAGTTCTTTAATTGACATAGCTTGATCTTGCTTTGCCTGTTGCCTTGGAGTTAAACCGTTCTCATTCTTTCGACCAGCTAATCTCGCAACGTTTCTTCTTCGATACTTTTCATGAGTTCCTATTATTGTTTTGAGTTTTACTTGTTCTGCTTCTGTAATTGTTAGCCTATTAATTAGGAACTCATTCGTGTACCAGTAACCCGGCTTATCCTTCATGCCTTTAGTGACTCTTTTAATTAATCCACTATTTCTGCCCTGCTCGTAGTCGATGAACTTCTTTACTGCCTTACTGACTGATTTACAGATTCCCTTAACCTCACCGTCGAGCAATGGTTTCTTAAATTTCCCATTGAACTCCATAACGTCCATTAAGAGTTGTTCTGTATCTCTGATATAAATTCCATTCCAATAACTAAAACAATGGAGGATAAAGTTTCTCGAACCTTCAACGTCATAATTCCTTAACTTGCATAGTTTTTCGATATCCTCTGCTCTGTTCATGTGAAGACTATATGAGTTAAACAGGCTCTTAACTACGCAAGCTTTTCTAGGTTTATAATCTTTTGACTTGGCAATTCTATCTTGCCTTTTCTTTTCATAGTTGAGGTATTCGTCCCTAAGATCAACCATTGAATAGTAAATATCATTGTCGATGTGTAGTATCTTACATGTTGCATTATTACGGCTGTTTATAGTACCCGGTAATCTAAGTACCCTCGCGCTGTCTGTCGCGCTATAGTCTGCGCCTAAGTCTACTAACTGATGATATAGATAATCTTCTAGCTCTTGGAATGTTTGAAGTGCTTGTTTTGGTGCGTTTTTGATTCGGAAGTAAAGATGGAATCCCCTACCACTATCCACAATCATACTAGGTTTAGGAATAAGCTTCTTTGCTACCATGTCCCATATAATAGCCATTGTGTCGTCTTTGGTGTGCTTGCCATACTTTTCTATGTCTAAGTCAATAAACAAGCTCCTGTACTGCCTTATATTGCTTACAGAGCGTTTGCGAACCCAATATGTATTTGGGCTAACATAAGTGTCCTCACGACCGTCAGTATCCTCCATATCAAGCCTTAGGCGTTCCATATCGGTCGTATAGGTTTTGGCCATCTTTTCCCCACGTTTGATCTTTATGGATAAGAATGATATGAAACCATCCGTAGTATCGTCAAATAGATGCTTATGGAAAGCTTCAATATCTGTTTGCCTTTGAGCTAACGGCATGGTTCACTCACTTCTTTTTCATCTCCTTATCCATAATCCTCCTAATTAGTTCAGACTTGCCTAGTTCCATTTTCTTAGCTTGCTCCTCTAGCCATTTGTCTTGCGCCTCTGTGACGTAAAGATTAATCTTTTTCACTATTTCACCTCTATTACATTGTATTCCATATTAGTGTACATTACAAGCTATTCCTTTCTATATTTGGGCAATAAAATAACCCCCACCATTACGGCAGGGGAAATTGCAGATTATGAAAATTATACAAATTGCTATTCTACTGCACCGCATCCCTATTAATTAGAATCCCAACGATAGTAGCAACCGCAGCAACTCCATTAGCAATAGCATTAATATTATCATCAGTGAGAACCGGAATACCAGATACATCTAGAACCAGCTTAATAGCCCCCAAAATAGCTACAACAAGAGTCGGTTTGCGAAATTTCTCCAACATATGAATCAATCCTTTCTTATGCTACCGACATCAATGTCGGTAGCATACCTCAATCAGGCTAATGGCAAGGGTTTGCAAGCATACCCCATCGCAATAATTTGTTTAGCGACTTCCTCAGACTTAGATTCCAATACCCGGACACTGAGATAAACGTCTTTATCTCCCGTTGGTTGAACTGAGGAAACCACAGCATATGGATCTTTCCACATTACCCCTGTAGCCCCACAGATGCCCTTTGTAGCCCCTTGGATGTACTTGTGCTTATATTCATCTGTCGGTATCCTTTGCGAGTCTATATCGCTATCCACAAAGCCGCCTTCGATTAAGATAGCTGGCATTGAGGTATCGCGGAGAACTTGAAAGTTAGCGAACTTACGGCCGCGGTCGGGGGAACTAGTAAAGTTTATCAATTCCCCTTGAACAAAATTAGCAAGCTTTTCCCCTTGTCCTCCGGCTGAAAATGCAAATGTTTCAATGCCGACTCCACCTCCGCTATTGAAATGGACAGAGATAAAGTAATCAGCACCCCACGAGTTAGCCATCCGGCATCGTTCGGGCAAGGAAACGTCTGAATCCGTTGTTCTGGAATATGCTATATCAAAGCCTAATTCCTTAAGTGTGCGACCTAGTTCGAGGGCATAGATTAAGGCGTATTGTGATTCTTTGATTTTTACATTAGCACCTGGATCGCGTCCACCATGTCCGGGGTCTATGAATATCTTCATTTGGCCTTCAACTCCTCAACATCACGCTGTAGATACCCCATGGACTTGTCAAGAGAATTCATAGTATCGCCTATCTTCTCCAAGCTTGAGGCGAACTTGTTCATATTTTCATCAGACTTTCCAATGTGTTCCATGAGCTTGACCTCTCTGTTCTGCGACTTCTCTCTCTCGTCTTTGCGCTCTTTTCGGTCGCTGTAAACCAGGAAGACTAACAAAGTCGGCACTACTCCAATACTTAAAATCATTTGAGCAATCACTTCAGGACTCAATTCGCATCAATCTTCCCTTCTAATCCCTCTATTGTTTTTTGCCCAATCCCCTTTATCCTATTAAGCTCCCAGACATCATCAAAAGGACGTCCCTTGATGATTCTATCGGCAAGTACACTCCCTATGCCTGGAAGCGATTCTAGGGCCTCTCGTGACGCGTGGTTTATGTCAATCCTGTAGTCTTGGCTACTTCCAATGGTAATGGTATTTATATTCATGTTTGTGGGGGAATCTCTACTGTGGATAAGTAGAAAGAGGGAGGTAAATAGCGATATTATCAGAACAAATATGATTATGTTTTTTCTCAGTGTGATGCACCTCCTAATAGAAAAGGAAAAGAACACCGATTTCTCGATGTTCTTCTTAGGTGCGATATCTGCACCCCGTTTGCCCCCGGGTTGTCCAAGATACACTAGGGGAGGCCGGGACAAACGGCCTTGTCGCAAAGTAGCTTACGCCTTGCCTATCCACCTAGTCTTAATAGTGTACCACGAATGCCAATTTACGCAAAGACAATTGTTGTAAAGTGATTTTATTATTTTGCAACAAATTACAGTAAATTTCGCAAGAGACAAATGGTATGATTATGGGAAAATTTAGAGGAGGTATGAGATGAAAAGAATCACAGCGATTGTTTTGGCTATGATGATGGTGTTGGTGTTTGCGTTGCCTGTTATAGCTAAAAGCTCAACGAGGGTATCAAGGGTAACAATAGTGCAAAAAAGCTTAAAATCAACAACAGGATTAACGTATTACTTAGAGTATAATGTAACTCCGCACACGGCAACAAATCGGAGTCTAGTATGGAAATCTAGCAAGCCATCAGTTGCTACCGTAGGAGAGAGGGGAATGGTAACAGCGATAAGCCCCGGTAAAGCAGTTATCACGGCGACTAGTGTTGATGGAGGAAAGAAGGCTACATGTAAGGTAACGGTGAAAGATCCCACAGCAGAGCAGTTGCAAATTGAGGCTATGAGGGCGCAAGAGATTGTGGCTCCTCCGGGATATATGTTAACCATCAATGGTAGGATAACTAATCTGATTATCGAACTACAAATTCACAAAATGAGGTATGAACCAAACTCTACTTTTAGGGGAATAGTCCAGGGAATGATTATGCAGGGATCGGGATTAACAATAAAAGCAAAACAGTACAACAGTATCGCAACGCAGGTTATGCATGGATCAATGAAGGATGATGAGGCTATAGCGCAGCTACAGGCATTGAGTTTGACTAGATAATGAGAAAGAGCAGGATAATTATCCTGCTCTTTTACTATTGCATTAAGATACGCTAGTGATAAAATGTTGTAAAATAAATGAGGGAGATATTAATTGAAAAAGTCAGAAACAATCTTTGCCACAATTGTCGTAATGACCATTATTTACTGTGTAATAGGATATAAGGTTAGCCAAGGATATCTGAAGGATATTGGAAATCTAAGTGGTTCAATCATCGAGGCGAGGCAATTATTAAGCTCATCCGATAGAAAGCAAATCGAGTATGCAAAAACTATTTTAGACAATGCTCAAAATAGCATAGAAAGAAGCAAGGAGTAAAATGCTCCTTGCTTTTATTTTAGCCAACTCGTTCCCTTCTTTTTCTTCTTGGCCTTAGCTAATTCTTCATCAGATTCCAATAACCCTTGAGTCTGATATTTGTCATACGCAGCCCTCAACGCGTCCCTTTGATCATAAAGAGCATTCATCTCAGCTTTTTTAGCATCGAAAGGAGTAATCTTGGCCCCCATCAAGAAAGTGAGTAATTGGTTGAATTTCTTGTCACCTTTCAGGTCAAGAGACTTAGAAACATTCTCCATAAAAGGAACCTGCGACATCATGTACCTGACATCGGCTGGAACCTGTAATTCATCAACACCCTCTTTACTTACTCCATATTGTGCGCCCAACAACTTAACCACAGTATCCGGCAGGTCGGGAACATACCCGGGTGCCTTTTTCATTTCTCCGGGATACTTCTCAATTTTATCGCCAAAGAATGTGTTTTGATTGAATCCTAATTCTAGTGGGGCCTTGAGTAACGGGGATAACGAACTGAGAGCAGTTTTTCCTATTTGAGCAGGATTTAGTTTTTCTAAGTCTCCGATCGGTAGATTAGCATTCCAGTACATAGGATTTCCACCTTGTTCAAGTGGAGTCTTGACCCAGTTAGGGTTATCCATATAGTCCGGAATATTTTTTTCGTCTACTGGTTCAGAGAGATTTCTAACCCCATTGAGTGCTTTTTGAGTTGCTGCGTATTTACCAGGAGTTCTAATTAGGTTCTCGGTCTGTAGTGGAACGTTCTTCCTTAACCACGTGTAGAAGGGAACCGTCCTCTTTAGGACGTTCTTTTCAAAAGGAGTAACATCCCCATAATCGAAAAGCGTTTTGTTTACCGTTTTAGCTGCTTGTTTTACATCACCTGTCTTTTTGAGTTCAGAAAGGAAGTTGAATGCCCGGGCCTGATTCTCTACCCCAGTCCCTACGGTTCTGCCAGCCTTAATTAATGCGTTATTTTGAGATAAAGGATTCAGGAGTTGAGGAGATAGGTTCCCCTTTATCCCTGCATTAAGTTTCTTTTCGATATATCCGGGTATATCGGCCCCGAACCATCCCGAACCAATAACGCCCTCTTTCTTCATCAACTCTTTAGTTTCGGCGAGAGTCATCTCTTTACCACCAACATCAATTGTTTTATCTGCAATCTTCTTCCCTACAAAGGGTAAATCGGTTGCATTTACACCTAATGCCCTAACGTGGTTCATAGGATTAAGTAATTCCTTGCCACTATTTAATGCGGTCTGAAAAGCGTTTGACTGAGCATTGCGGATATGGAACCCTGGATTGACAGCCGTTGCATAGCCTTTCCATAAATTTAAAACATTGTCATATGCTCCCAGTATTCCTTTACTGCCTTCATCTGATTGCAGAGCTTTGAAATTATTCAACTCATTAGCTATTTGCTTAGGCAAGGCGTAGGCCGGAACATTCTTAGAAACACCAATTCCATCCTTAATCATACTCGAAGGAATTTCTATCAACTCATCCTTATTGGCACCCTTGAGTAGCTCGGCTATTTGTTCTGCGGTATCATCTTTCCCGGACACAATAGCATCTAGCGTTTGACTCAAGGCTTTGTAGGATGAATCGTTTACCGCAATCCTTTCAGCTTCAGCCATGTAATTTTTAGGTTTTGGTATACCGCTTGCAATACCATCTAATAATTCCCTTGCAGTTATACCGAGTTCATCCGCGACCTCATCTATCGGTCTGCCATTTTTACGCTTTAATGACTTGGGTATACTTTGCGCGTATTCGGATACCATTGCACCCGTCCTTGATGGTGCAATGCCTCCCAATGCTTTTATCTTGTTGTGTAGTAAATCGGGAGCAACCGACCTATCTGCATCCTTTAAGCCTGTCGCTATGCTTTTTACTATTCCATCAAGTTGCTTTTGGATACTGCTAATATCCGAATCAATCCCCTTTACGGACTCCTTAGCCCTACCGACTTGAGTAAATTTATCAACATTGCCACCAATTACTTTTTGAGAGAAGAAACTAAGGCTTCCCTTTGGAAGATACACCCCTACGTCATCCGATAACTTGTCAATATTCTTCGAGTCAACTTTTGTCCCAAACTTTTCTAACGCTTCGTTAATAAACTTCTGTGTCTCTGTGGCCCTAGCGCTAACAACTTGGCGAGATCCGGATAATTTAGCAATGTCTGTTTCTGGACTTAACCCTGCATCCATTGCATCCTTCAGTGTATCGAATTTCTTCTGCTTTCCAAAACTACCAATAGAAGCCTTTATGCCTGGGTTACTGATTATTCCCTGAAGGAATGGCTTTTTCTTATCAGGATAAATACCAGGGACATAATTCTTACGTGGCTCTTTCAGTAATCCCAAGCCCTGCTCAACAGTTGCCGAATCATCGAATGATTTCCTTGCCGTATCCGCAAGTTCCTTAACCTTAGGACCTGCAAGCCTATACACCACAGGGTTCTGGATAGCGTGTGTTGCTAGAGTTCGTTCCTCTTTGGTAAACCCCTTAGCCATCTCAACGGCATCGCCTACGGCCTTATTTTGAGCGTATGAGAGGGAATTTTGATAACCTTTCTTTGTATCTACAAACGCATCCCATGCCGCCTTATCGGTTCCTGCTTCTCGGAAGTTCGGAACAAGGGATTTGCCAAGAACTTGAACAGGTTTTGAATCCCTGAGTAGGTTCCCGGCCTTATTTAGCCCAATCTTCTCGACCCCTGATTTAATAACATTACCAGGAATTAAAGAGGCTCCCATAAACTTAACCCCACCACGATCTATGGCTTCTTTGCCAAGTGCCTTGGGGATAACCTTGCCCAATCCCTTTGCAGCCGCCTTGCCCCCTACCTTCGCCCCTGTGCCTACGCCAAGAGTTAAATAGGTAGTTGGGTCCAAGGCGACATCGGCCACGAATCCGAGGGCAGAGCGCAGCTTCCCACGCTCCATCCCCGATTGTTCCAACACATCCCCGTATGATGTTTTATCTTCACCACTTAATCCTCGATACACAGAACTCGCGACATCGCCTATCGAATCATCTTTGCCATCGGTTAAGGTTTTTGCAACATTAGCTGAAGCATACTGACCGCGAGAAATAACGTCAAGAACATCACCGAGTAGCCCAGTATCCTGTGGCGTGTTGAGCTTGCGTTCAAGCCAATTCCTGTCATCACCTTCTCCCGGAATAGGCAACGACCTTGACCTCAGCGCAGAAGTCTTGTTGTTGACCTCTGTCCTCATTGACTTTTGAGCAGTCGAAAAATCATCTTCCTCCAAAAGAGATCCGGGGTCCTTTAGCCATTTAGTTTTTGATTGAGTGCTATTGCTTAACCAAGCCACGGCAATGCCCCCTTAATACTACCACTGCTTAAACGCCGATTTAGTTAACCCCTCGGCCTGACTATCGCTTTTGGCCTTTTGTGATTGGAGCCAATTCATAAGAAATCCGTTATCGTAGTTCCTGAGTTTTGCCGTACCATCACTTTGATATACGCCCAAGTCCTCTATGAGATCATCAATAGTCGCTCCTTCGGTCAATGCGCCTTTCATTTGGTTCATCATGCTATTGGTTGCAGCATCGCTAAACGGTTCGGGCTTTTTGGTTTTAGGAGGATTCAACTTAACGTTCCCCATAATGGAAGGTACATAATTCTGAGTCTCTCTCGGCAAGAACCGAGATACGGCAGACCAATCCCTACTCCCTGCTTTACTGATAGCATTATCAACCGCACCAGGACCGGCATTGTATGCAGCCAATGCCAACTCATTACTGCCATACTTCTGCAATTGTTGACTGAGGTACTTTGTCCCGCCCATGATGTTCTGGTCCGTGCTATAAGGGTCCGTAACCCCTAATTCTCTGGCTGTATTAGGCATGAGTTGCATCAATCCTTGTGCCCCCGCCGAACTATCAGGTCCCCCGGCATTCCCTCCACTCTCCTGATTAATGACTGCATCAATGAGGCTGGGGGATACGCCAAATTGATTAGCGTACTTATTGATGGATGAAGCGTATTCCCCGGTACTTGTTCCTCCGCCGCTACTACTAGGCCACTCCCCGGTAACGTTAAGCTCGTTCACGTTAGCATTCTGCTGGGATATTTTTCGATTCTCCGCGTCATTATATTGGTTATACCCTAACGTTCTGTCAAACTCATTTGCCCCTTGACCGAATGACGCTTGCCACTGAGCATCTTTAATGGCCTGGACTTGCTTATCGTACTCAAACTTATCATTATTGTACTTATTCTTAATCGTATCCTGTCCTTGATCATAAGAGAATTTATCTCGATTATAAGTATTACTAATCATATTTTGAGCTTGACCACTTTCCATCTGCTGACGGGCTAGTGTTGGCATCCCCATTTCTTCATCAACCCTAGGAGCATAATTAGCTGCTATGGCTGCCTTTATTTGAGTTGATAGATCATTATTGTAATCCCCGAATGCGCTTGCCGTATCCTCCGTGGTATTACCGTAGATTCTTCTAGCCCCATTTAGAGAGCTATCCTTAATCCCGGTTCCCTCTCCACCAAGGAATACGTCATTCGAAGTAATGTTGGTTTTACCAGGGGTATACAGATTGACATTTCTGCCCTTATTGGCATCTACGTCAGCCTGTAATCCGTATGTTCTTGACATTGAATTGTCCGGTTGATCATTTTTGGTCTTTATGGGTATGCCGTTCTTTATGCTTTCCATGTACCTGTCGAATCCGTTCGCGGTATCTTCTGTCGAGTCACCATGAACACGAACTGCTCCGTTCAGTTGGGCATCATCTATTCCCGTTCCTGGTCCACCAAGAAATATATCGTTCGGGGTAAGCTTGGTTTGCCCAGGGATGTAAAGCTGAACACCCTTATCTTTGTTAGCCATAACGTCTTCTTGGAGTCCATAAACAGCCAAGTCATATCATCCTTTCTATGCAATAAAAAAGAGGGTTAATCAACCCTCTTACTGCAGAACCCCATTCACGTAATACCCTCCGCCAGTAGGACTCCGATAAGTCCCTGTACTTGGCACGGATACTTTTTTATCTCCATAATACCCCGTTAAGTTCCCAACTGAAATTCCATTCCCAAACCTATTCTGCCTTTTCTGCTCCTCAAATTCAGCAGCCCATTGCTTTAATTTCTCCTGAAACTCATACTGCTCATTCCCCTGCGTTCTCGATGCCAAAGTAGGAACACCATAATAATCATACGCATTCCTTCCGCTATCAACCGTCTTATTGTCAGCAGTTATATGAGTCACTCTTGCCCCCTGAGCATTATAGGGATTCCCCGGCCTTTGAATAGGAGGAGTGTCGCCAGATGCCGCCCTAATTAACGATGCCCTTTGAGTTATATCAGGATCTTGAGGGGGAATTAACGGATTATCCATACCGACTCCGATAGGATATCCCGGCGGCTTGGCAGGTGTTGAATTAGGAGTATATCCAGGTATGGGCGTACCATCTGTGTAGTATCCTGGCTTATTCGGGTCAATCGTAGGCATACTAATCACCATCCCTTACAATTCTTTGTACGTAGGAATACCGTCAATATCCCCTGTTTTTCTGTACCCTCTAGGCACAACGCCGGAGCCTATTTGATCAGAGTACATAGGAACATAGTATTTCTCGCCATGCGAGCTATAACTTAAGCGATAACCAACTAACGTATCACCCCTATCGTTTTTAGAAGGAGCAACAAAACCAGGTGCTACTACAGGGTAATTGTTCCACCTAACCCCTGACCTGTCTGTCGTTGTTCCGCTCATGTCGGGAGTTAAATTACCTGATGCGTCGATAACATCAGTTTCAGGTGTTTCGTCTTCTGGATCAATAACGTCCACAGGTACAACGCTAATACTTCCATCAGGATTAATAACAACCCTACTCGCTCCCGAACTAACGTCACCGGGGTAATTACCTGTTATGTCTCCGACCGCGATACCATTTTCAAACTCTTGTTGTCCAACCGAAGCATTATAATTCAACGCCCATTGCTGTAATCCAGCAAGGAATTGTTCCTTACTTAATCCTAACTGTGCTGCGAACTGAGCCGCGTCCTGATCAAGACCAGCTTGAGCAAGTGCATTTAGCGCTCCATTCTGAGCTACTTGCGCCGCCAGTTGCTCTCTGGATAAGCCCAACGTTTGCGCGAACTGTGCTACTTGGTTATCGATCTGTTGTTGCGCTAATTCAGTCTCGGTAGCGTCCTTACCAATTCGATATTGGAACTCATTCATGGTTGTATTATTTTGGGCAGCAGCCAATCCAATCTGACTCTGTGCGGCAGTTAGTGCAGCCAATGCGTTTGTATCGCCATTAGCTTGAGCCAGTGCTATTGCATCATTAATAGCCTTGACCTTGGATGCCAAATCAGCTTCCGATGCGGCTATCTGGTTTACATACTGGGTGTCAAGTATTTGACCTTGCAGGTTGTTGTTATTTATATTAGTGGCCGTTCCTACGTCGTTTGTAAGTTGTTGAGACGCAGACTCCCCGGATTGAAGTAACCCCATTTGATTCAGTGCATTGCGGATATGTTGTGCGTTTGCAACCCCTGTGGCCGATGCTTGGTTATTAGCAATGGTAGTTTTTCCAGGCAGTGCGGACCGTTCGGCATTTAACGTGCTAATTGAAGCATTCATTTGGTTGGTATAATCGGCTTTTGTTGCATTTGCCGCAGCAGTTTGTGCAGCGATGGCTTGGCGAATCTGCTCTGCCTGTGCCGCCGCCTGTTGGTTATACATAGCTGCCATAGCTGCTTGTTGGGCCTCTAGGGCTGCTTTCATTTCAGCCGCATAGTCGCGTGGTAGAGTATCGGTAGGAGGTACAGAAGGTTCGTCTGCTGGTGGTATAGAAGGATTATCGGCAGGTGGTGTAGTTGGTTCGTCGGAAGGTCTAGCGGCTGGTTCAGTAGGATACCATGTCGCCTCCCCTGTAATTGGATCGTTACCCTCTTATCCACTTCCAGGAGGATTAAGTCCTCCGCCAGCAGGTGACAACGTAGGCTTGTCATCATCGGCAGGTGGTGTAGTTGGCTTATCGGGGGGTGTATTAACGGGCGGATTAGATGGTTTCCATATCATCTCCCCGGTAATGGGGTCGTTAACCCAACGCCCACTTCCACCCCCTGAAGTATCAGGTGGCTTGGTGGCATCAGGATTAGAAACCCCTGGGATAATACCTGGCGATGAACCACCAGTTAGATCGCTTGTGCCAAGTGCCCCTTGTTGACCTTGGGCTGCCGCGATACTAGCTGCTCGTATTTCTTCTGCCGTTTTTGCTGTGGTTGGGCTAATGATCGCCATGCGTTACCTCCTTTGAAAGTTTAAAAATAAAAAGGCCTCTTGGCTTTAGTGTTGATGATTATTGCGGCTAATGCGTCAACTGCGATAGAATATTATGACCTACATAATTTTTAACATCTGCCAATCAAGTTTATTTTCCGCCGTTGGTGGGGTTCCAAAATATATGCGGAAAGTGGTTGTCCCCTTATTTGCAAATGGAACCCAACAAGTAGTATTCCATTGCGGGGTAACTTGAACTGAATAATTAGCGTCTGCCATTGCATATGGTAGGGTAACCACAATATAAGCCGAACTTATAGGGACAACCACATTATACCCTGCATTCTTAGTGTATCTTGTACCATTTGCACCAATGGCAAACCCCTCTTTGATTGCGGCAGATCCTCCAGTCTGAAAATTCAAAGCATGGTTGGCAGTCTTATAGATTCTAGCGTCCCTGTCAGAATTTTCATCGGTTTTAAAATCAATATAGGGCGAGCCAGTTGCTTTTGTTACCTCAAACCCGCCGTCATTGTTTACTTGAGTCGAGTTACCATTTTCTCCCCCTGCCTTAATATTGCCAGGTGTAACAAGGCCACGAATACGATTAGGTTCTAAGCGCGTATCTTGCCCAAAAACGCATTTATCCCACCTCATAAACCTTGTTAATAGTAAATTACCTGCACGGTTAATTCCCATGAGATTTTCCCAATCCGTACTATTGGCAATGTCAGCATTGTCTATCGCACCGATAAACTGCGTTCCTCCTGCCCAACATCCCTTTTCGAATAATACACCTTTATCACACTTGGCTATAAAGCCTCCGTTAAACTGATTCCCTTCTGCCCATGCCCCACCAATAACTACAGATGTGCCAACAGTAAACGTCTTAGCAGTTGTACTTTGTTGAGCGCGAATAATATTGTAGTCTGACCCCGTTTTACCAGTAACCTTAACTGACTCTAAGATATCCATATTATTTAAGTCACCTATCAGTAAGTAGCAGGGGTATTCTAAAACAGTGTCGGGATTCAACTGTAAAGTTAATTGATTGGTAGTTGTAATATCAGTAGCTAACGCCGTGACAACTTCAGAATAAGGATTTTCGAAATAAATAGCCTTTTCGGCATCAGTCCATTTAGTGAAACGGAATTTATTCTCACCAATTGGAGATGCTATATCGCGTTGTTTAAAGTGAACAATGTACTTAAAGCCGCTTGCCACATTAATTTCAAACTTATTAAATTTACCGTTTTTAATTTGCACACCTGCTTGCCCTTGAGTTTTACCAATACCCTTAATTTCACTGATAAAAATATCGGAGTTTTCGATTGCAGTATCATTGTCTATGATCATTAAGGGAATATTAGGTGTTTCTAGCCATAGTGTACCGTGACAATTGAGTTTTATAGGCTTACTACTAGTTAAACTGTTTGTAATCCTACAACTCTTTCCACGGCCTATAAATATACTCCCATAATCATTAATCATAGACTGTATTGCTACTGTATCATCAGTTGCGAGGACGGTATGTGAACTATCGGTATATAGCAGGTTGTCTGTGTGTAAATAATTAGCATTGCCAACAATTCCATGTGCCGAAGAATACGCATTTTCTGCCATATGCGCATTAAAAACACTTAAATTAGTTTTCTCTTCTGTCGCACCAATCCCCTTCATTGCCTCCACAGTTGATGATAAGCCTGGGTCAGTAGCTGTTATAGTGGCACCATTCAATGTTCCTGTGAAATCACCAGTTGGGCTTATCTTCCTGTTGGATGTTAATTCTTCGATCGTCTCATAATTAGCGTCTATCTCTGCCTCGGTATAGTATCTGGAGTCTAATTCTCCAGAGTTTAGCTTATTGATTATCTCGTTAAGTGCTACCCTTAACTCTTCACCCCGAGCATTCATGTTTACTTTAGTTTCCGTTGGGGTCCAATCAGGATAGTCCGGTTGAGCTTCAAAATCAAATACAAACGTGTCCTTGGTCGGAAATGCCATTATCTCATCTCACTCCCTTTATCGAATTCCACTGCAAGGGAAATTACGCTCAATCCCTCATTTAGTACGTTATTTCCAAATCTAAATTGGAAGTAATTAGCTCGTTTTGACATACGTTTTCGTTTAAATACTGGGAAAAACGAGGTGTTAAATGTAAAGCTAGGAAAACAAAAACCATTAAAACTAAACGCACTCGTATTCATGGATAATGCAATATCACTATTACTTTTACGAGAACGAAATGAGAGAACAACCGATGCCCTATTCATGGGTTTGGCGGTCAAATTAACCCTATTGATCACCTTAACCATATTTGGTGTGCCAGCGTTTTCTTCGCGCAAATCGTACCATGCGTCGATTGCGTATCCGTCATCATTCATCAGGAGTGGGTCGAACTGATAAACAATACCCTCGGAGTTGCTTCCAAAATAAAGAATATTGTTAACCTCAGCAAAACACGAAGCAGGAATATTGACATCGTATAGCCATGCGTTTGATCTGTAGTCCCAAACGTAACACACGCAACCAACGCACAGACCGTAATACCCATCGAAATTATAAGAAACCGCACTTTGCAGGTTAACCCGCCTAAGTATTCCTAGATAGTTGTAATTTTTCCCTTCGCCTTTATTGACCTTAGTGCTAACATCCTGAACAGAAAGTCTGTCATTAATCGTTGTGTTGGACAGGATTTGCATAACACCATTAGTCGTTGACGCGCACACAATCGTGTTGTCGACTTCCTGAATACTGCCAGGAATATCCGATCCCTTCTCAAGATTAATACTCGCATAGGGAAAGATAGGATAATTCGTTCCATCGGCATAATAAATATACCCATGCCCTTTGCTATGAGAAACATAGAGAAGTTCAAAGATATGCGCCAAGCCAGCGACATTTCCCGGCACCTTTTGGACCGCATCATCCGGGAAGTAGTCGGCATTATAGTTTTCTCCATAAAGGCGAGAGTGCCATATTAAGTCGGGATAATTCGGGTTGCCACTCATAAATACGGTTGATTCCGTTTTACCGCCGTACACTTCTGAAATTGTACAGTTGAGGATATATTCAGGATGATACAAGGACTCCTTAAATGCCGTTATAATCACATTGTTGGTCCCGATAG
>Ga0209728_1000339_pt1 | contig 41648 bp, 42 predicted proteins | sample RifGroD1_FD_183997 | JGI IMG/M metagenome (GOLD analysis project Ga0209728, IMG submission 183997) | Groundwater microbial communities from Rifle, Colorado, USA - Groundwater D1 (SPAdes) (version 2) | ecosystem: Environmental > Aquatic > Deep subsurface > Groundwater | place: Rifle, Colorado... | reverse complement strand
GGTCTTCCGCTTTGGCTTCCCAACGGAGCAATAATGAAGGAAGAACTGGAAAAGTGGGGTAAACAGACAGAAGAAGAGTGGGGATACAAAAGAGTGTCCACTCCTTTCATGACCAAAAAGACCTTATTCGAGATTTCAGGACACGTCCCTTATTTCGAAGAGGAAATGTACAAAGTAGAAATCCCGGGCGAGGGTGAAGAAGAGTATTTCATAAAACCCATGAACTGTCCTTTCCATCATATGATTTATAAATCAAAACCCCGAAGCTACCGCGATCTCCCTCTAAGATTAGCCGAATACGGGACGGTCGCTAGATACGAAAACAGGGGTTCCCTTAACGGTATTTTAAGACCGAGGATTTTTACGCAAAATGACGCCCACGTGTATTGTTCAGAAGAACAGGCGGTTGATGTTTTCGTGGAGATTATGGACCTTCACAGATATTACTACGATAAGCTAGGGTTAAAAGATTACCGCATAGTGCTGGGGCTTCCGGATCCCGAGAAAAAAGACAAATACCACGGAAACAAAGAAATGTGGGAAAAGGCCGAAAAAATGTCCAGAACGGCGCTTGAAAAAGCAGGAATGAAGTATGAGGAGGAAATAGGCGGCGCAGCCCACTACGGACCCAAAATGGACCTTAAAATCAAGTCTGCGATAGGCAACGAATACGCGATTTCTACAAACCAGATAGATTTATACATGCCGGGGCGTTTTGGCCTTACCTTTACAGACAAAGATGGTAAAGAAAAACCGGTTGTCGTTCAGCATAGGGCGCCTTTAGGCTCCGATGAGCGCTTTATCGGCTTCCTTCTTGAACAATTTGCAGGAAATATGCCGGTTTGGCTTTCACCCGTTCAGGTAGTAATTGTCCCGATCGGCGAAAAACACAACGAATACGCGGCATCCCTGGAACAAATACTCAAAGAAGAAGGGCTAAGAGTTCAAACCGACACCAGAAGCCAGCCCATGAACGCCAGAATCAGAGACGCCCAAATGATGAAAGTGCCTTATATGTTGATAGTAGGGGATAAAGAAATAGAATCCGAAACGGCCAGCGTCCGCTTAAGGACGGGAGAAAACCTGGGTCCGGTAAAAACGGCTGAAATAATAAGCAGGATAAAACAGATATATTTGACCAGAGACCTATCTTTATGGTAATTTATTGCAGTTATGGGAGGAAATAGGCTATACAGAACCAACACATACTAAACGACCGGATAAGAGTTCGACAGTTAGTGGTAATTGATGAGGAAGGCAAGAATTTAGGGGTTTTGGACACATTCAAAGCTTTAAATATTGCGAAAGAAAGGGAACTTGATCTGCTTTTGGTGGCTCCGAACGCACAGATCCCTGTGGCCAAGATTGTGGATTACTCTAAGTTTCTTTACGAAGAAAGAAAGAAACTAAGCGCCGCAAAGGTAAAGAGCAAAAAAAGCGAACTAAAAGAACTAAGATTTGGCCCGCACACGGACGAAGGCGACCTAAACAGATACATAGAAAGAGCCAAGGAATTTTTAGGTGACGGGAACAGGGTTAAAATAACAATAAAAATGCGGGGTAGGGAAGGGATGTTCCCCGAAGTCGCGTTTGAAAAATTAAAAAAGATAGAAGAAGGGTTAGCTGAAGACGGAAAGATAGAATCCCCACCCAAGAGAATGGGTCAGATGGTTTGGGAGATATTCATTCCGAAATAATCTGCTTCCCGGAAAAAATATATATGCCGAAAATGAAATCGAAAAAAACATTACTAAAAAGAATCAGAGTTACCAAAAACGGTAAGCTCATGAAAAAAAGTGTGAGCATCGGCCATTTGAAAAGAAAATGGAGTTCGAGCAGAAAACACAGAAAGACTCAGATGAGTGAGCAACTCAATAGAGGACATATTAAAATTATAAGAAGCTTGTTAGTTAAGAAAGGTAAAGGAATTAAATAATGGCTAGAGTTAAAGGCGGGCCAAGAGCCCACGCAAAACATAAAAAAGTATTAAAACTGGCAAAAGGCTACAGAGGCACCAGAAACAGACTCTTCAGGAGAGCTCAGGAAGGTGTTATCAGAGCCGGTGAACACGCATTTGAAGGAAGAAAACAGAGAAAAAGAGACATGAGAAGACTTTGGATCACCAGACTGAGCGCTGCTCTGATAAAGTACGATGTAAAATATTCAAGATTTATCGCGGGCCTTAAAAGATCGGGTATAGTTCTCAACAGGAAAATGTTGTCGGAAATGGCAATAAACGAACCCAAAGATTTCGAACAGATAGTCAACTCAGTTAAGAAGGGTTAACCCACAAAGCTAGTTCTCTATGAATACTGCCGAAAAAGTTTCAAGATACGAAACCGACAAGGTAGATTTGAACGAATTTGTAAAAATCACCAAATGGGTCTTAGGACTCATTTACCATGTAAACCCGTTACATTTTATCCTCTATATAACTGCAACAATAATAAGCAGGTGGGAGGATCTCATTTATTCTTTTATTTTCGCCAAGGCAATCGACGAACTTATCAAGGTCGCACAAATGCCGGGGGCCTCATTAACATATTTGTACCCATACTTAGCTATCTTGCTCGGATACAACTTTTTCGAAACAATTGTTTCTTTTTTAAGATCTTATTCTTCCCAACACATCCGAGTAGTAAGCCGCTACGATATAAGAAAAAGGCAATATTCCAAGCTCAATTCCATAGGGATACAAACCCTCGAGATCCCCGAGGTTAACAACAAAATAAACAGAGCAAATGAATACCTTAATAATCTTATGCCTTATATGGAAGAAACAGTTACCCTTATAGCGAATATCGTAAAACTTTTTACTTCGGTTATACTGACAATAAAGTTTATGCCTGCTTTCGCTCCCTTAGTGCTGATCGTGTCAGTACCTTATCTGCTTTTTGACCGGTCTATGCGCAAAAAATTATATAAATTCGACTACGATAACACAGAGAAAGGGAGGGTCGGAGGTAATGTTTACAATGATCTAACCAACTCCGTTAAACTTCACGAAATAAACATTAACAATGCTTACAGTTACTTAGATAAAAAATATTCCGAAATTCAAAATTTTTTTATTAAGAACAGACTCGACATTTTTAGGAAGTGGAGACTTGGGGGTCACTCGTTCGGATTTCTAAGCGATATAGTCATTCTTTTCGGTTATGTTCAGATATTTCAAAAACTTATTACAAAAATGGTTTCCGTGGGCGATACAGTATTTTGGATGAGAACTCTAGGTATTTTTCAGGAAGCTCTTTCGAATGTCATTCTTGGCCTCAACGACTTGTTTGAGTGGTCGTTGCAATTAAAGGACACCTATCTTTTGTTCCAAACCCAACCGGCTTTCGGCGATGGAAATGTAAAACTACCCAAACTTTCACAAGGGCCTAGAATAATTTTTAAAGACATTTCTTTTACCTACCCGAACTCCGAAAAACCCGTAATCAAAAATTTTAGCCTTGATATCTCACCCGGTGAGAAAATCGCGATCGTGGGTCAAAACGGAGCAGGAAAAACTACTTTAATTAAACTTCTTTCACGTTTTTATAAAGTGAATTCCGGAAATATTATAGTAAATGACGTAAACATTAATGACATGGAAATCAACACCTTGTATAAAAACATGGGCGTTTTATTCCAGGACTTTAATACATATCAACATCTAACGGTTAAAGAAAATATATATTTAGGAGACCCCAACGGGGAAATAGATATTGAAAAGATTAAAATTGCCGCTAAAGCCGCTGACGCCGACAGTTTTATAGACAATTACTCGAACAAATACGACCAGCTTTTAAGCGAAAAGTTTAAAGACGGGGTGAGACCGAGCACCGGCCAATGGCAAAAGCTTGCGCTCGCGCGATTCTTCTATAGAAACTCTCCGATTGTCATTTTTGATGAACCTACCGCCTCAATCGACCCTGTATCCGAGTACAATATTTTTAACAAAATTTATGAGTTCTTTAAGAACAAGACGGTTATTATCGTGTCCCACAGATTTTCTACGGTACGAAACGCCGACCGTATTGTTGTAATGGAAAACGGACAGATAATTGAATCAGGTTCACATGAAACTTTAATGGCTCAAAACGGAAATTATGCTAACGCATTCAAACTTCAGGCTCAGGGGTACGTGGTTTAAACTTTTAACTTAATTCCGTATTTAGAATCCAGATTTTTTATTATCAACTCTCTGATACTTTTAGTTTCTTCGGATGTTATTTGTTTTGAACGATCCAAGAAATCTATCGAAAGTGTCAGCGCATCTCCGTATATATCTTTAAAGCTTACTTTGTTAACACGATCGTCCGTGTTAGACACCTCACTCACAATATCGGAAAAAGTAGTGTTACCCCCGACCGTAATTGTTATATCCTCTTTAATTGAATTAAATCCGGTTAAAGGCGTGTACACTTTATCATTACCGGCAGCAATGGCGATTTCCTCAAAAGACATTTCGCAGCTTAAAACGCCACCGGGGTATTCTGTAATGTTAAAAGAAAAATCTCCGAACACCCCAAGCTCCTGAAATAAAGCCTCAATTATTCCCTTAAACACAAGGAAATCGACGCCCCGTACAGCCATACCCAGCATGTATGGCTGATCCGGTAAATCTCCATTTTTCGATAAATAAACGGGAGCAAGCTCAAAAAGTTTTACGGTTTCGGAATACCCCCTATTTCTATTTAAAATATCCAAAAGTTTGGGCGTTAGAGAAGTCCTCAAGAATTCTAAATCTGCGTTAAGCGGGTTTTTCACTCTTAATGCTCCGTGTCCCGCCAACGCACCTGAAACGGCAGAATAGTTGTAGCACTCGAAAAATCCCATGTGTTTCAAAAAATCTTTTGCTTTTTCTTCAAGTGAAAAATTATTATTCCTTCCGTAATGGGTTAGAGTACCGCCAGGAAGTTTATTGGGAAGATTTTGATACCCGTAAATTCTTATAACTTCTTCGGCCAGATCTTCCGCAAGGTCTATGTCGTCGTATCTCCATGAAGGAATGTAAACATCACTCCCCTTAATCACAAAACCCAAAGATGACAGAGTTGAATTCACAAAGTCCTTCGTTATTTCTGTTCCCGCAATTTTGTTAATTTTTTCGTAGTCAATTTTAATATGTTTTTTAGTGTAGACGGTTCCCGTTATATCTATAAGCTCTGAGGAAACTTCGCCTCCGGTCAGTTCGGTCAACATTCCGACCGCAGTTTGTAAGGATGGAACAACGCTCTCAAAATCCACACCTTTTTCGAAACGTAACGCGGCTTCAGTGCGGTGTCCCAAACTCATTGATGATTTTCTTATTCTGACCGGATCGTAAACCTGCACAAAAAGGAGAACTTTACCCGTATTTTCGTCAACTTCGCTGTTTAAGCCCCCCATAATACCGCAGAGGTCTATTAGCCTCCCATCCCCGTCTTCAATCACGATTACCCCTTCGGGCAGAACTCTTTTTACCCCGTCTAAAGTAACGATTATTTCACCCTTTTTGGACTCTCTTACCTTCATTTCGTGCCCCGCAATCTTGTCGTAATCAAACGCGTGCATCGGCTGACCGAGTTCTATCATAAAATAGTTGGTCACGTCCACAACATTGTTAATTGCCCTTATACCAACCTTTGACAACCTTTCCTTAACTTCGGCCGGTGAATCTTTTATTTTTACTTTGTCGATTACAACGGCACTAAAACGCGGGACCAAAGAATTGTCCGAAATTGTTACTTTTAATTTGTCTTTACCGGAGTATTTCTTAACGGGAAGTGTTTTTTTAACCCATTCCGAGGAAAAGCCCTTCGCGGGAAGTACCGCCATTAGCTCCCGTGCTATGCCTAAAACTGATAGACCGTCACCTCTGTTCGGTGTAACCTCAATTTCCAAAACGTCGTCATCAATTATCTTCTCAACACTAAAGGCGTGCTCGGACAAAGCTTTTGCCACATCCCTGACACCCGCGTTTGTTTTTACGTAATCTTTAAGCCAGGAAAAAGGTATAAGTACGTTCATTTTAAAATTGCTCCAAAAATTTTAAATTATTTTCAAAGAGATAGCGAATATCATCAATCTTTAGGCCTGTTCTCATCATGAGAACTCTCTCAACGCCCCAGCCAAATGCAAATCCGGAGTAAACTTCGGGATCAATTCCGCCCGCCTTTAACACATTCGGGTGCACCATTCCCGCACCACCCAGTTCGACCCATCCTTCTTTGCAGAAGCGGCAACCTTTTCCTCCGCATATCCCGCACGTTACATCTACCTCAAAACTGGGTTCTGTAAACCTAAAATCGTAGGGGCGCAGGCGGAACTTAGTGTCCTTACCAAAAAAGTTATATATCAGGTTTTCCAAGACGCCCTTTAAGTGGGCGATGCTTATGTCCTTATCCACTACAAGCCCCTCGAACTGATAAAAAGTAGGGACGTGGTTTATGTCGCTTTGCCTTCTACCACATCGTGAAATGTTTAACATCCTTATGGGCATGTCACCTTTCAGCATCTCGCGGACCTGTCCATTAGAAGTGTGCGGGGTGATTACGGCTTTGCCGAACTTGGAATCTTCGGGAAGGTCTACAAAAAAGGTCTCCCATTCGTCGCGTGCGGGGTGCGTTTTTGGCATATTTAACGCTTCAAAAGCATAATAATCCCAATCAACCTCCGGATACCTGACCCTTATAAAACCGAGTTTGGAAAAAACCTCGGTTATTTCACGTATAGCTTGAGTTATTAAATGGATGTGTCCGACGTCAGGTTTTTTTCCGGGTAAAGTTTTGTAAAAATTTTCGATAGGCTTATCTTTTTTAATCGAGGTCACAGAATTGAGGCTTCCTGCGTACACGTCTTCAAGATACGCCTTAAGCTCGTTCACTTTACGCCCCAGCTCTTTTTTTTCTTCTACAGCTAAGTCTGAAACGTCTGCAGTGAGTTCCCGGAGAAGACCTTTTTTACCGAGATATTTTGAATGCCACTCGGATAACGCGCCCGGATCTCCGGCTTTTTCTAATATTTCCTTAGCTTCTAATTTGATAGCCTCTATGTCTAATTTCATAACCTCTAACCAAATATTGCAGGGCAGGGCGTTATTGTCAAGGGAAACGGCGCCTTTATGCCTATTGCCGCGCGTAGCCGACCACGTTTAATCTTATTTTTGCGCTTCCTTTATTGTCATCGTCGTCGGTGACTGTGGCTTCAAATTCATGGCTTCCTATATCCGAACCCTTGAGCTCAAAGTTATAGCCATACGGACTTGCGTCGTCCTCGGCCACCTTATCCCCATCCATGTAAATGCGTACAATTTTTATGTCATTGTAGGCGGATACCTCGACGTTAAGCCTAAAGTTCAACGGAACGCTTTGACCTTCTTTTACCCCAACAATTTCAACATTTACATCATCTTTGTTTGAAACCTCGTCTCCGTCGAACTCAAGTTTGGACTGCATCAGGGGAGGAAAAAACCTGTCGTCCTCTTTATATTTTTCCTTGACCCAAGCATCGACAGCCGGCTGCCACTCGCTGTAGGGGGCAGTTATGCGCACAAAACTTATTTCGTCGGTCTCACCGGCATCCTTACACCCATCGTTAGCGATTCTCCCGTCAATCTTGCAGACCTCCAGTCTCTGAAACCAGTCGCTTTTTGCCGTAGGCTCAGTACCTTTTACAAACCACTCGCTTCTTGTATCAAAACCTTCAAACGGAAGCCCCCCGGTAAGCTTGTCCACCTCAAATTTTTCCACATTTGACGGTACCTTGAATTTTTCGTCAGCTTTACCCTTCAGATACTCTTTCATAAAAGTGTTCCATATAGGAGAAGCGCCCGAGATACCTGACGCTATATAGGGATTCATTTTTTCGTTATTGCTGTTACCGACCCACACACCGACAACTACCGCCGGGGTGTAACCGATGGCATAGTTATCTCTTTTGTCATCGGTAGTTCCTGTTTTTACCGCCACTGTGTGTCCGGGGATGTTTAACAAACTACCTGTACCGAACACATCAGAACGAGCCCCGTCGTCCGACAAAATATCGGATATTAAAAAGGCTGGGCCTTCTTCGAGAGCTTTGACCCCGGGCTCCATAGGTTTGTAAACAACCCTGCCTGTTGAATCCTGAACTTCTATTATAGGCACTGGCTTATGGTACTTTCCCTCGGCTGCAAATACAGAATAGGCTCCGGTAAGCTCCAGCAACTTGGTTTCCCCGCCGCCCAAAGTAAGAGCAAGTCCGTATCTCTGTCTGTCCTTGAATGTAGTTATTCCCATCTTTTCGGCTTGGTCTATCATGTTATCTATCCCCGCGATTTTCAGTGCCTCAACAGCAGGTATATTCAACGAGTTGCCCAACGCACGCCTTAAAGGAGCAACTCCTCTAAAGATACCGTCATAATTCTCCGGTACGTAAGGCTTGTCAGGAGCCGAGCCTTCGAAAGAGATCGGCATGTCCAAAAAGGGGTAGGCGGCAGAATAGCCCTGTGCAAGCATGGTTGCGTAAGTTACAGGCTTAATGGCCGAACCCGGTTGGCGATCCGACAAAGTCACGTTAACGTAAGGGTCGAATTTGCACGAGTTCTCTCCGGAAGTTCCGGGAACACAGCCTTCCGGCTGAGGATCCAAGTTATAACCTTTCGAGCCGACCATCGCCAAAATCTGCCCGGTTTTTGGATCCAGAACAACCATCGCACCGTTCCAAACATTGAGATTAGCCGATTTTTCAAGTTCGTTGGTAACAGTCTCCTGTGCCAGTTTCTGGACGTCCAGATCGACGGACGTTTTAACCTTCAAGCCACCTTTTTCCACGGCCTCTTCCCCCAGTATATCTATCAAATATTGTTTTGCGTAAAAAACGAAGTGAGGTGCTTCCAACGGTACCCGGGAGGTTTCAAACTTCAGTTCTTCATTTTTGGCTGCGTCGTAGTCCTCCTGGCTAAGGTAGTGTCTTTTTCCGTCACCGGCGATCCATCCTCTTTCACGCATTAAATAAAGAACGTAATCTTTCCTTTCGATCCCAGCTTCAGGATTTACCCCGAACTGAGAGTAATAGCTCGGTCTTTGGGGCAGCCCGGCAAGGTAGGCCGATTCGGCGACAGTAAGGTCTTTGGGAAGTTTATTAAAATAAGCTTTGGAGGCACTGTATATTCCGTAATTCTGCCCACCGTAAGGAGTTTCGTTCAAATACATCTGGATAATCTCATCTTTGCTGTACCTGTTCTCAAGCTGCAAAGAAAGTATCATTTCCTTGATTTTACGCACTAAAGTTCTGTCTTGGGTTAGTAATGTGTTCTTTATGACCTGCTGAGTTAATGTGGAGCCTCCCTGGAGACCCTCGCCTGTAAAAGTGTTTCTTACGGCTCTGGCCATGCCTCTAAGAGAGTAACCTTGGTGAAGATAAAATTCAGAATCCTCGGTGGATAAAGTGGCATAAGTAACATAGGGGTTAACATCTTCCATCTTTACAAGCGTCCTATTTTTGTCCCCGAATACTTCATATATCAACTTATCGTTGCGGTCGTAAAATCTGGTCGACAGCTCAAAGCTTCTCTCCAGCAGTCTGGTAGGGTTGGGGAGCTCACGCGAGAAATACGCAAAAACAACAATTGTCCCAAATAAACCCACTACCATTAAGGTTAAAACCGCCGAAGCGATAACGGTGTAAGTTTTGAGTTTTTTTGCGCCCAGTCCCGCTAGACTCACTTTTTCCGGTCTGTTTTTTTTATAAAAACGGGTCAGCGCCGATAGATCGACAATGTCCGAAAGTTTAAATTTCGAAAAAAATTTATTCTTCGGGTGGTACGTCCTATATTTTCCCGATTTCTTGGCCGGCATTACAAAATTATACCATTATGCAACAGGGCGGGGACGGTTCGGGACCGATTTGATTATTGGGGTCTTTTGCTGTAATATGGCGTAATTCTGCGTCGAGGAGGAAGAAATGCTAGTCCGGGTGATTGTTACGAACAGTCTAGGGTTGTCGTTAGCGTGCAACGGTCAGATAGTTCGCAGTGATGCCTACTGTAAGGAGGGGGATTTTCTGAAAACCCCAACCACAATAGACGGTAGCAATGCTGTAAAGATACGTGGACCGAACGGCAAAGAACATGAGCTGAGAGTCACGTTCATGCGTCGCGATTACACTGAAACTGAAAACCAGTGTGTCCACAGGATCGTTAGCGCGAATCCGCCACTACATTTCTGAGAGGAGTACTAAAGATGGGGTGCAAAAAGCTGAAGGGAAAGGAACGGGCCGAGTTGAAAATTTTGGAAGGTAAAGTCGCAAGGCAAGAAAGGCTTTGCAAAGAAGAAGCGGACCGCCTGGCAGATCTCCGCCGGAGACTTAATCAATTCGGCAGTTAGACCGAAGCTTTTGAAATTAAAATAAATATTATCACCCCGGCCGGGACAACACCGAATTCAACTTCGATGCTCCCGGCCTTTTTTGTTTTCTTTTATTCTCCGGCTAAAGGTGATAATCTTTATCGAAATCATACTGACAGGAGAGGAGGGTAGAGAAGTGGACAGAAAAAAATTCACCCACGTTAAAAAGAACGGTAAGAGTCCGCCGGGCAGTCCTGAAAACCCCATAAATTTTTCGGGTGAGGCCGCAGGGAGAAGTGAACTGCTCTCCAACAACTCCAGATATAGTCCGGAAAGTTTTGTGCTCGTGGAAGAAAGGATGGTATATAGGATTACAGGGCGTGCAAAAGAAGTTTCAGGCACATACGCATACTGCTATCCTGCCAAGCCATTTGGTTTCATCTAGACCCGCAGGGCCGCTCATACTTAAAAAGTATCGGCGGCTCTTTTTACTCAAACCGTCCCGCCATATAGTTTTAAAAACCGAATTATAATATACTGATAATATGCCGAAAGTCAGCACAGATGAAAAACTGATCAATACTTTTCTTGAAAGAGGAGTGGACTCCATTTACCCGTCAAAAGAAGAGCTGAAGAAAAAGCTTTTATCCGGAGAAAGAATAAAAGCCTACCAAGGTTTTGATCCCTCTGGACCATACCTGCATGTTGGGCATGCAATGGGAATAAGAGCCCTCAGAATTTTGCAGCAACTGGGGCACGAAGCCATATTTTTAGTTGGTGATTTTACCACTTTGGTAGGTGACCCGGACAAAGACAGTGCGAGACCTTTAATGACCGAGGAACAAATTCAAAAGAACATGTCGGGGTGGAAAGAACAGGCGGCACAGCTCATAGATTTTGAAGGGGAAAACCCGGTTAAATTCATGCGTAACCACGAGTGGCTTTCAAAAATCGGCCTGGCAGACCTCATAAAATTACTATCAAACGCCACCGTGCAACAAATGATCGAACGCGACCTTTTTGCCAAGAGGCTCAAGCGAAACAACCCCATTGGTCTGCAGGAATTTATATACCCCCTTATGCAGGGTTTTGACAGCGTGGCCATGGGCGTAGACCTCGAAATAGGCGGAACCGACCAAACATTTAACATGCTGATGGGGCGCGAACTGGTAAAAAGGTACCTCGGAAAGGACAAATTCGTAAGAACAAACGAGATGATGGAGGCCCCGGACGCTCTGACCATGAGCAAGACAAAAGGCAACGGTATAAACCTGGCCGATAAATCCGAAGAGATGTACGGAAAAGCCATGTCTTACCCCGACGAACTGATCACAAAATGCCTAAGACTCCTAACCGACATGCCGATGGAAGAGATTTGGGAAATAAATAAAAAGATACAAGATGGGGAAAATCCGATGACCTTCAAAAAATTGATGGCCTTTGAAGTTGTAAAAATTATAAAGGGTGCCGAAGAAGCCGATAAAGCACAAAAACATTTTGAAAGGACAGTTCAGAAAAAAGATATTTCCGATGAAGATACTGAAATAGTAAATGTTTCAGGAACCATGGCCGTACAGGATTTTTTAAAAAAGGCCTTAAAAGAATCCGAGTCCGCCAGTCATATAAAGAGGATAGTAGAGCAGGGTGGGGTAGAGGTAAACGGAAAAAAAGTCGCCACCACTCAAATAGAAATTGAATTCGCACCGGGAACGATAGTAAAATTCGGAAAGAGAAAATATTTTAGGATCGGAGACAAAAAATGACCAAAAAAGAAATTAAAAAGAAATTAAAAAGAGTCTTCAGAAAAGATAACATGTACAAGGCCGTCATAATTGTGAGCACCTTAGCTCTCATAGCAACGTCCGTTTTACCTTATATCCTCTAAGAAATGCCGGGTGTTTGCTCCTTTAGGGAAAACAAAAACCCGGCTCACGAGCTTTAATCACCGGTCACAACCATAACCGCGAAATCAAAATTAACATACTTATCCCTTGGAACATTAATCACCACCGAAAAACCGTTTTCCGGGCTACCCTTTTCGATCTCCGGAACGTACTCATCCTCGGGATACATACGCGAGTACTCTTTTACCACTTTTAGGGCAATCTCTATATCAACGAACCCGATGGGTAAAACCGTGCCCTCAAAAAAATTCATATCCACTCTCCTTTTCCTAGGCCGATTGATAAATGTTACGTTAATTTTAAAAACAAGTAAAATATATTCACATGAAATTGTCGTCGCCCGTCGGGGTAGTACCAAAGATCGGGCCCAAATATAAAAAGCTTTTGGAAAATTTAGAAATTGGGACAGTTCAGGATCTGTTGTATCACTTTCCTTTTAGATACGAAGACTACTCTAATGTTAAAAATATCGAGGCTTTACTGGAAAATGAAACGGCAACGATTAAAGGTATTGTGGAATCGGTCACAAATATTTTCACACGCAGCGGAAAAAGGCTTACAAAGATAGTTGTTACCGACGGTACAAAGAAAATCGATCTAATATTTTTCAATCAGCATTATTTAAAAACAACAATAAAAACAGGTAAAGAGTACACGGTCAGCGGTAAGGTCGGAACCTTCGACAGAAAAATATGCTTTATGGCCCCCGAACTGGAGGAGAGTAGAGAAGTGAATATTAACACCGGGCGTCTGGTTCCTGTTTATCCGGAAACGTATGGAATAACTTCCAAGTGGCTGAGGGCTAGGATTAACGACGTCGTATTAGGGAAAATCGAGCTTGAAGAATTTTTACCCGAAAATACAATTAAAAGACACAATTTGAGTACATTCGATTGGTCGATCAAACAAATCCATTTTCCGGATACAGAAATTAACGCCGGAAAATCTAAAATCCGGTTCCAATTCGAAGAGCTGTTTCTCGAACTCTTAAAAGTAGAAAAAAGGCGCGTTCAGTGGGAGTCTAAGCTTAAAAGTACCGGAATGGCTATAAAAGATACCCAAATCAATGCTTTTATAGCATCGTTACCTTTTAAACTCACCGTTTCCCAGCAAAAATCGATAGATGAAATCCTGAAGGATCTAGCACAAAAACACCCCATGAACCGTTTACTTGAAGGTGATGTCGGTACCGGAAAAACTATGGTCGCCCTAATTTCTGCCTACAATACCCAGCTTAATGGACATAAAACTCTCTACATGGCACCCACGGAAATACTTGCTTCTCAGCACTACGAAACCTTTAGTCGTCTACTGTCTCCACTGGGAGTAAAAATTGCATTAATTACAGGTTCTACAAAGCCTGAGAACGATGACTACGACATACTGATCGGCACCCACGCCCTCATTTACTCCAAAGAAAAGTTTTCGGGCGTCGAGCTCGTAGTAATAGACGAACAACACAGGTTCGGGGTCGAGCAAAGAGGAAAAATCCTTGAGATGGCAAATGACGGCACAGTGCCCCATTTACTGGCTATGACTGCCACACCGATACCAAGAACACTTGCCCTTACCATTTACGGAGACCTTTCAATATCGGTTTTGGACACCCACCCCAATAAAGAAAGAAAAGTTTCGACCAAAGTTATACCGGAAAACGCGCGGGACAAGGCTTACCAATGGATCAGACAGAAAAACGAACCTACTTTTATCGTCTGCCCTCTAATTGAGGAAAGCGACGCACTCATGCTGGAAAATGTAAAAGCCGCCGAAGCGGAATACGCGGCACTTAAGAAAACCTACTTTAAAGACGTGGAAATGGGATTACTTCACGGAAGAATGAAACCCAAGGAAAAAGAAGATGTCGTTGAAAAGTTCAGAAAGGGCATGATAAAAGTGCTGGTGTCCACCCCGGTCATAGAGGTGGGAATAGACGTACCTGAGGCCGCTATAATGGTCATAGAGAGCGCGGAAAGGTACGGACTGGCCAGTTTACACCAATTGCGGGGAAGGGTAGGAAGGGGCTCAAAAGAAGGGTTCTGCCTAACTTTTTTAAGTACCCCGTCAAGAAGTGCCTACGCCAGACTTAAAAATCTTGAAACAATAGACAACGGCAGGGAGCTGGCCGAAATAGATATGAGAGTGAGAGGACAGGGCGACATTTTCGGAGCAAACCAGCATGGTTTTAAAAGATTCAGGATAGCCGATATGTTTAATGTAAAAATGCTGGAAGACGCGAAAGAGGAGGCCCAAAAAATTTACCCATTTTTGGACTATTACCCCCTGTTAAAGGAAAGGTTGACACAGGAAGCGGGAGAATATATACCTAACAACTGATATGGAATTAAGAGTAACAACAGGCTCCGCGAAAAATAAAAAGCTTATTGCACCGGAAATACCCGGTTTTAGGGCAGTTCAGGAAATTGCCAAGTCTTCGATGTTTTCTATTATAGGGGAAAAGATCGAAGGTTCGGTATGCCTGGATTTGTTTGCAGGCAGCGGAAACTTAGGAATAGAAGCTTTGAGCAGGGGAGCAGCCTGGTGCGATTTTGTTGACGGAAACAGCGGGAGTGCGGAAGCAATAAGAAAAAACGTGGAAAACTGCGGGTTTTACGATAAATCCTCTGTTACTTTAAAAAATGCCGTTAAGTATGTCGCGGCTACCGACAAAAAATACGATCTGATATTTATGGACCCTTTTTATAGTGATTTGAGCCAAAAACACTTGCTCAGCTTACTGAAAGACCGTTTGAAAGAAACCGGGCAGTTATTCTACTTTTATTCACCCGAGCATGCATCTGAAACTAAAATTATAGTAGAAACATCGGGCTTGAAAATAATTGATTCCAGGGAATTCGGCAGTAGCATCTTCGCAATTATTACAAAAGAAGAATAAAAAAAGGGAGTTGTTTGCAGTTAAATGCAATGACAACTCCCAAAGGATCGGGACTATCGCTTAATTTTTCGGAGGTCAATCTCGGCCGGCTTCAGACGGATGCATTTTCTTACTTTCCCGTCGGTACCGAGAGGCACATCATCAATAAAGAGCGTGTATCTAATCACGTTGTGCCTGACCTCGGCCTGCGCCTGGACCCGAACATTAAACTCACCGATAAGCTGACCCGAACTTTTATAGACAAACACGGTGTTGGGAAGGCCCTTAGGGCCTATTGTCCCTTCCACAAACTTCAGACCGAGCATTTTGACGGCATCCTCGTGCGTTATCATCTCGTTCCCTCCTAGGCACCCTTCGATGCCCTGCATCGATTTCCTCGAATAGATATTGAATGACATTTCAATCTCCTTTTTAAAAGTTTGTCCGTTAATCTTACAGACTGGAAGGAATTCTATCATAGACTATAGGATTCTTCAACTTACCGGCAACACCGTAAAATTGTCACCTTCTAGGTTGACAACCGCATTTTCAACAGATATATTGCATAAGCCCTTTAAAAGGCGTTAGAATTACCAGGGTAACGAAAAGTAAAAACTTATGGCAGTACCAAAAAGAAAACATTCTTTATCAAGAACGAGACAAAAAAGAGGCGCACACTACAAAAGAGTGCGTGTTCAAGCCGTAAAAACTTCGGACAAAAAAGCTTACAAAAGACCTCATGTCGAAGAGTATATCGAGCTTTAATAAATCGGATATAATTACACAATGAGATCTTTCGCGGACCCGAGGCACACTTCCAGAAAACTGGCTTTGACTTCTATTTTTTGTTGGTTGTTTACCGAAACCGATAAAAAAGACGCCATTCTCCTGTCAAAAGACCTATTGGATGAGCAGCCCGGAGAGCAGGACACCGAACTTACTGAGTATATTTTCGAGGGCGTCAAAACCCATATAAACGATATAGACAAGGTAATCGAGGAAAGTGCCCCCGAGTGGCCTATTGACAAAATAGCCAAAGTTGATTTAGTAGTACTCAGGATTGCGGTCTTTGAACTGCTGTTCGGTAAAAAAGCACCGGTGAAAGTGGCGGTGGATGAGGCTGTGGAATTAGCCAAGGAGTTCGGGAACGACACATCACATAAATTTGTGAACGGGGTTCTCGGCACGGTTATAGGAAATTATTTGGAGAAAAAAGATGAATAGCGAATATTTTGCAAAAACCAAAAAGGTTATAGAGGAAAAAACAGGAGTTTCTCCTGCTGATATACACGAAAGTTCGTTCTTTGAGGACGATTTAAACATCGGCGAGATGGAGCTTCTTGAGATACTTTCCGAGCTTGAAGAATTGTTTCAGGTAGAACTCGTTTCCGAACAGGAAAACATCGTAACCGTCCAGGATATACTGGATCTGCTTAGTGAGAAAATTGATTAGTATCCGGCCGTATTTTACCCGTGACCTTTGTCGCGGAGAAAGTTCGGAACGGACACGGAAAAGTCGACAATGGCATTTGATTTCGTCAAAACAAAACAAATATTGGGTGATGATTTGTCCGATGAGAATCTGTTTAAAACGGCCTTTACCCACCGTTCTTATCTAAACGAACACCACGAGTACACCAACCCCTCTAACGAAAGACTGGAATTTCTGGGGGATGCCGTACTCCAGCTTCTTTCCAGTGAATTTCTTTACAAAACTTATACCGAAGCTCCGGAAGGAGATCTGACCAATTACCGTTCCTCAGTGGTCTGTACTTCCTCGCTTGCACGGGAGGCCAAAAGGATGGGATACGGCAGCCTGCTACTTCTTTCCAATGGTGAAGAGGCAACCGGAGGAAGAGATAGGGAATATATCCTGGCTAATACATTTGAGGCTGTGCTGGGCGCCCTTTACCTGGATAGAGGCCTTGAAAAATGCCGGCAGTTCCTGGAAAAAGAGCTTTTTTTCAAAATAATCGATATTGTCACCGGCAATGTATACAGAGATGCGAAATCCCAGTTTCAGGAAGTGGCACAGGATAAATTCGGCGTGACTCCGGTATATCAGATAATTGACTCCTGGGGACCCGACCATGAAAAAACCTTTAAAATGGGGGTTTTCATAGGCAAGGAGAATTGGGGGACCGGCGAAGGCAAGAGTAAACAGAGGGCTGAGCAGGCGGCGGCTGAAAACGGTTTAAAAAGAATGGAGAAAGGCGATTAAAGGTTATCGTGGATGTGTAGACAACCACAACCCCATCTGCTAAAATCAACCAGTTATGTCGGTAACAATCAGATTAACAAGAACAGGAAGAAAAAATTTACCATCCTACAGGGTGGTAGCTACGCAGACCAGAACCAAGAGGGATGGCAAGTTTCTGGACATTATAGGTTTCTATAATCCGTCTACAGTTCCGGCATCCTTTGACTACGACAAGAAAAAATTTCAGGAATGGGTTTCAAAAGGTGCTATAGTCTCCGATGCTGTAAAGAAAATGGTAGAGGGCAAGTATGAGTACAAAAAGTACAAACCCGGTAAAGAAGAGGAAGTAGAAAAGACCGAGGCTGTAACCGAGGAAAAATCCGCACCCGCTGAAAAACCTGAAGCCGCGGCTGAAGATAACACCGCACCCGTAGATGAAACTCCTGAACAGGCCGCTTAACATGAAGGAATTCATAACATATATTGTCCGACAAATCGTTTCTCAACCCGAAGCAATAGAAGTTGAAGAAGTTAACGAAGAAGGTGTTTTTGTATACACAATTTCCGCGGCCAAAGAGGACATGGGCACGCTAATCGGCAAAGAGGGTAGAAACATCAAGAGCATCAGAAACATGGCCAAAGCCAAAGCAATAAAAGACGACATAAGGATAAGTGTTAACATTAAAGAAGATGATCAGATTTAACGTCCTTACTTTATTTCCCGAACTTATACAACCTCATTTAGAATTTTTACCCTTTAAAAGAGCTGTCGAAAAAAAGGCGGCTGAATATAAATTGTGGAACCTGAGAGACTATGCCTTAGACAAGCGGGGTACTGTCGACGACAAACCCTACGGAGGGGGCACAGGAATGTTGCTGATGCCCGAACCTATTTACAACGCCCTAAGCGACATACATGCCGGACTACCGGAGGATGTTATAAAAAAAGGGGGCGTCCGGATAATACTTTTATCTCCGCGCGGTAAAAAATATGACCAAAAGTATGCTGAGGACCTGTCGAAAGAGCGGGAAATTACTTTGATCTGCGGAAGATACGAGGGGGTAGATGCCAGAATAGAAGAAAATTATGTGACCGACGTGATAAGTATAGGAGATTTTGTTCTCTCCGGCGGAGAAGTACCGGCTTTAACCATTTTGGAAAGCGTTACAAGACTCCTGCCCCGGGTTATCGAAAAAGAGGACGCCGTAGCCAACGAATCATTCTCGAACGGTACGATTGAATACCCTCAGTACACCAGACCGGAGATCTTCAAAGGAAAGAAAGTACCTGACGTTTTACTTTCGGGTAATCATAAAGAGATAGAAAAGTGGAAAAAAGAAAACTCTCCTGTGGCGGAACGGTGTACACAATAGGAAATTTCTTTGTCTACAAACTAATTATAGATCGAATGGAGTTTCCGGCGTTCCTGCAGGCTCTTCCGCGGAGGTTTGTTCCGTAGTTTCTTCTGCGGGGGTCTCGACTACTTCGCTTTCCGCAATTTCAGGATTGAGAAATTCGTAATATTTGTAATCTTTTATACTGTTCATAAAAGCGACAAAAGCCGGGGATGTAATATCCAGGGTAATGGGGTCATCCGTTACCGCAACAGACTGAACATACATGTAAGGTGAGTCTACATTTACATTAACATTTATAAGACCTGTCTGTTCCGTACCTGAGTCCACACCGAATCTGAACGTAGTTACATAGGCTATTCTTGCAGATCTTTCAATTTCCTGCATAAACACAACCATTTGCTCGTAAGTACCGGTTACGGTCGCCGCAACATTAACAACCCCGCTTATATCCTCTTTTCTTTGATCTGAAATAGCATCTGCGGCTGCGCCGGTCGCCCCTGAATACGAATAGTTCAAACGGTCAACGGACATGCCGGCATTCGTCGTAATCTGATGTATTTGGTCGAGGAGCTGGGGGACGTTGGATTCTGATACGTACAACTTTTCAACCAGATCAGCGTTCTCCTCCAGCACGGTATTAAAGTCTTTCATTTTTGAAAGGGCAGCGGCCTTGGTGTTTAAAACCTCCAACACTGCGGTCTGTGAAGTCAGTTGCGCTTTAAGATCATTAATCTTGGTGTAAGTAGGTTTGATGTATATAAAGAACAGTAAAGCCGTAACTGCGAGACCAATGATAGGAAACACAAAATCCACAATAATATCTTTTATCGCACTTATGTTTATTTCCTTTATTTTATTTTCTATATTCTCTTCATTCATATCTTCTCGTTTATAATTTTATTTTTGACGTATCGTAGTTAATCACAATAAAAAATCTGACCGTACTTTTATTTTGGTCGAGTGTGACGGAATTAAGTTTTACCTCCGTGAATAAATCCTTAAGTTCCTGGTCTCCCCCCGGAAAATCTTTGTTCAAGAGGCTGTTTATAAAATTGGCGATGAGAATGTAATTATCGGCGTCCCCGGTATAATTCACGATGCCATCTTTTATATCCATGGATTCGATTCTCACACCCTCGGGCTGTCTAACTTTTAGTTCGGCCAATAAACGGGAGTAGTGGGGTCTTTCGGCTATAACTTTGGAAATAGAGTTGAATTTCAGGTCCAAATTTCTCACGACCACTTCAGTGGAAGAGAGGGATTTTATCTTGGCGCGCTGACTCTCGATCTGAGAATTTACATCATTTACCTTCGTAGAAATATCCGAATGCGCGTAGTAAAGATAGCCGGAAACGCCCAACGCAACGATCGTCAACAGAATAAAAAACACCGTGGTGCCCTTAACCGCCTTACCTTTAGCCTGATATTGTATTTCTTCCTGCGGGATAAGATTAATATTTTCCATTTAAACCTCTCTCAGGGCCAAACCTACGGCGGTAGAGTACATGGGGCCGTCCTGGCTCAGTTCCTTTCTTTTAGGTTCTAATTTTTGTGAAAGTTGAAAATTGGCCAACGGATTGGCGAGTTGTACTTCAAAATCAACATTTTTTGCTACATAAGTTAAGAGTTCAGGCATTAGGGCAGTACCTCCGGTTAATATTAACCTCTTAATGTTAGCAGAGCTGTTATGCTTTGTGAAGAATACGGTTGCCCTTTTTATCTCCAGGATCAGATTGTCCATTACAGGTCTTATTACGTTGAATATCTTACCCTCAGCCTGCATAGGATCCATTCCGTAAACTTTTTTGTATTCCTCGGCCTGTTGAATATCCAGGTTCAGTTCCTGCTGAATCGCCTTTGTGATTATATCCCCGCCTACCGGAATACTTCTGGTAAAACGCACCGCGCCGCCATACGTGACAACTATTATCGACCCCGAAAATCCCAGATCCATAACTATTGTTCCCAGAGGAGCCTCTGCCGAGTCGCCCAAAACCCTACCCAAAGCGAGCGTTTCCGGTTCTATTGCATAAGGTACAAGTTTGGCTTTTTTAGCGATGGCAACGTATCTTTCCAAGACATCTTTTTTGGCGGCGACAACCTGAACATTTATTTTATCTTTTTCCGTAAGATCGGGGTCCAGTCTTTGATATGAAAGGTTTATCTGATCAAGGGGTAGAGGAATGTACTGTTCGGCCTCATATCTCACGGCACTTTTAAGCTCTTTGTCGCTCATTGCAGGAACTTTTATAACACGCATGAATACCTGGCTCTCGTCTAAACCCATAACGACGTGAGAGGTTCCGAAACCCATTTCCTTGAAAAATTCTGCTATGTGGCTTGCGATCGCGTCCATGTCCTCTTTTTTATCGGACAAAAAGTTAACCTTGGGATTTTCATACGTACCGATATTGGAAATTATCAGCCCCTCTTTGCGTTTATCCAGTTCTGCAGCTCTGAATGTACTTCTACCAAAATTTAAACCTACGATGGGCATATTAAAATTCTACTATCCTTTTGGGGCTCAGACAAGACCGCTCTGTCTCTTTTTAAGTATTTATGTTACGGTCCGTAACTGTTGGTAAGATCCGAAGTTCCGCTTGTTTGAAGAAGTGCGTAATCGAAGAAGGCCGGAGCCATGGGATCTGTTTTAAGAACCGTAATATGTTTCACGGATTCGCCGGAATATCCACGGGCATCCATTATTATTCCCTGCCTTGGGATGACCTGTCCGATAGCAGGAACCGCGTAAAGAGCTGCCTGCTCGTAATAAGGCCTGATACGTACGTATTGAGGTGTGCCTATCGTATTTATAGTAAAACAATTGGGGTAACCGTGGTTGGCCGCAGCGGTATCAAATCCGTTGTCATTGTATGGAGAAGACACCGAATTCACGGCGTAGGAAGTTATTTTAGTGACCGCACTTTCTATATAAATATAGGCGGCGTGTACCGAAGAAGAACCCTGCCAGCAAATGTCGATGGGGGAGCCCGCCGCGTAACCCAAAAGGCTGATCTGTCCCGCTTCCCCCGGCGCAAGGTTCAACGAAAACGGATCTGTGGAATTTCCGGAGTACTCCAAAGTAACATTCGCGCTTACTACGTTTCCGTTGGGTTCTGTTACGCTGTATGTACAAGCACTTCCACAGTTCCCGAACGCTATATATCCTTCCAGAGTTTGATTTGGAACTATAAGAAGCTGCTCCACTATAGCCTCCGCAGCCTTGAGGGCCTTTACACTGTCGTCTGTCCTTACAAAACCTTTCAGAGTACTTATGAAACGGTTTGAAATTGTTACACCGACCGTTGTGGCGACTATCATTAAAAAGACGATCACGACCAGGGTCTGTCCTGTCTGATCTTTGGGTATGGACGTGGTAAGGTGGGTTTTCATATCACTGAGTTGCTCTGATAGTAACTGCATTAATTATTTCCGAATACTCGCTGCTATTTCCCGATACCGGCTGGAACTTTATGTGCATCTTTACCGTTTGTGGGGAGGTCCCCACGATCCAGAAACATGTGTTACCTGAGAATCCACAAGAAACGGTCACACCGCTGATGCCGGTACTGCTGGTCAGATCCACAGCTGTAGAACCGGTCGGGTTTTCCACCTGCAATTTATTCCCGTTAAGCTTATATGTGACACTACCGCCTGCTTCATTTGAGATAACAAGGTTATTGGTATAGCCCGACGATGTGGTGCCGGCGGCACTGCGTAGTTCACGCTCAATCTTTAGACCCACAAAATTCGCCTGCTGTTCAACCTCGTTTTTTATTTGAGTTTTATTGTAACTGCGAACAAGCGAGACCAATATATCGTTAGTCACTCCGATAGATATTCCCAAGAGGGCAATAACTACCAACAACTCTACCAAAGTAAATCCTTTATTTTCTTTCTCAAAAAGTCTTTCTTTTTTCATTTTTGCTGCCAATTCGTTAAATCGGTATACACAAATGTTTCTTTGTTCTGACCGCCGACACTCCATGTGGACTGCACGGTTATACTAATGATAGTGTTACCGGATTTTGGTACTGCATAAAAACGAGTGAGAATGGATGTGCCTCCGGCGGCCGTTGAAGTGCTACCGGTTCTTACAACTAAAGGATCTACTGCAATATCCACATAACATCCCGGAGGAGTTGCTGTCGGCGTACATCCGGATACCGTACTAACAAAAGTTGACCAGACGGTAGTTTGGTCTCTATAAGCCCGGACCAACTCCATCTGTGTATTTGCAGCCTTCGTACCTTCCATCAATAACGTACTTTGCAAGGATGTCCTTAATGAAAATAGAGTGAGGGAGAGCAGGGAAGTGATAACCACAACTGAAATTCCCAGCGCCGCGATAACTTCTACTAGTCCTATTCCGTTTTGTTCTTTTAAGATTTTTTTAAAGGTTTTTTTCATGGTTACTAGTTTGAGCTGTATATTAAACCGGCCTTGTTGATTGATATACTTTTGGTCGTGGTTGTATCCGACGAATGCCGAAGATTGATAGTGGTATCCGGTATAGGAACAGTCAGCCCTGTAGAAATATTTCGCTCAAAAACCGAACCGTCATCCAAACTGAACAGTAGACAGTGTGAACCTGATGAGACGATAGAAATACTAGCCGGGAGTGTCACGGTCTGTTGGAGCGTCGCATTAACAGAACAACTGTTGGAAGCGGTCAAGTAAAAACTATACGTCGTGTTAGAACCCGCTGCATCAGAATATAAAACAGCCCAATATAAAACCGGATTTCCGTTTATTAGAGTATCCGAACCCGTACCTGTTAATGCTTTATTTTGTGCGCTTCTTAAGTCACTCTTCAGGTTCTCCTGAGCCTGCTTAAGGGTCTGATTTCTTGTATAAGTGGAGAAGGAGGGAATCATAATCCCCGAAACTATCGCGAGAATACCCACAACGATCATCAACTCGACCAATGTAAATCCCTTACTAACCGAGCGGGGCAGTTTCATATGTAAATACTAGCACAAAAATTATGGGGAAATCAGTAACAAGTTGATACCCAGTTCATATTTTGCGGGGTCGTTTCCACCGTCAGAGGAAGCTTCTTCCGTCAATTGTTCAAGTCTTGTGCTGATCTCGTAACCCGCCGTATTTTGAATGTATTCATAATGGTATGTTGCGTCATTTACAGGGTCTGCAGGATATTTCGGTATGTAGTCGGAAAGGTCGACCGGAATCCAGCCCGACACGGCAGAATATATGTTCGGTGATCCCGCGGGCAATGTATCGCTTGTGTATAAAAAACTTTCCTGCCCGGGATATTGACCGTAGTCCAGTTTGTATTCATTAACCGCCCTATCTAAAGTCGAAACGTCGGACAATCTCTTGTTATCACGGGCTTTACCTTTTGAAGATGCGGGCGATATTAGTGATACGGCCGTACCCATAAGTACAAGTAAGACTGCCGTGACGATGGTTATTTCCAAAAGGGTGAATGCGTTGGAGTTAAAATGCCTTTTCATGGTTAAAAGGGGTTTTGAACAGCGTAGCAGTTAGTGTTAACTCCGCAGTTGCACCATGGTGTAGCACCTGTGGTACACGCAGTGACAGCACTACATCTGGAAGTAATGGCACCGTCTATTTCCATACGGGCTATTAGAGCATAACTCGATGTAGTAGCCCTATAACTGTAACCGTATGCCGTGTCCGCGCAGCCGGCAAAAACGTCGGTACCCTGAGACGGATCCGTAGGCAACTGGCTTATATAACTCGTGGGTGATAAGAGAGCTCCTAAACCTGTGGTTGTACTGTTAACGCTGGCCGAAACAAAAGCGGAAGCACTGGGAACCGGGTAACGACGCGTATCTGCAAAATATAACTCCAGAGCAGTTTGTATCCTCTTTAAATCCGCAACCCTCTGTGAATCACGGGATTTCTGCCTAAGACCCTGAACATTTATCGCGTTCAAAATAATGCCGCTCAGTACACCTATTACGCTGATAACTATTAAAAGTTCTATCAATGTAAACCCCAGGTTAAACTTGTTTTTTTTATAATTCATACAAATTCTAAAATTTAAAGGCAGGACGCTCCTGTCGAAACAAGATTACAGACTTGTCCACCCGCACCAAGATCGTTTCCGGAAGCAGTGCCATTACAAGTGGCAGCAGCCGGACAATCCAGCACGACGCCCCCGCATTCCGGTTTACCACCTGTGTAGGTAGCATTGTGTGGAGATACCAATTTATACAACCTGCCGTTTGAATTGGCGGTAGACACGCAGAAAAAATCAATGTTACCTTCCCTCATAGTGTAATACCTATATTCGGAACCCGGCCAAGATGTAAGATAGGTTGAAAGCATAGTACCCGCGGGAACACCGGAATTATTGGTCGGGTAGGTGCCTTCACCGGCGTAGTAAGCTTCAATCGCAGCAGCAACGTTTTGTAGATTTGATACTTTTACACCATCAAGGGCAGTATTTTTCTGCCTTGTAGGATTTATTACAGCTACTGTTATACCTGACAGAATACCTATAATCGTTATGACCAGAAGTAACTCAATTAAAGTGAGTCCCTGATTTTTGTAAGTACTTTTTTTCACGATTTTTGAAAACCTACCGGGCTCTATAAAGAGCCCGGAAGTTTATAACTCAATTAAGGCGTTACACAGTTTGCTGGAGGCGACGCGGTATCGCAATGCTGGATTTGTCCAGCAGCTGTACCGTTGTTCATATATCTGAAAACCGTAGTTCCAGCCCCAAAAGACTTCGCGTAAACCGTGAAATTAGGACTTGATGCAGTACCCACGTAGCGATACAAGCACGTGTTTCCGGAACCGGGAGCTGTAGAACCTGTATATCCATTGACCGCTCCGCATGTGTCTGGCAACTGGTTTCCTGTAACGATAAAATCACACGTATAATCCGCCCCACCGGCAGCACAACTGGCATTGGGTGAACTGGCCGAGGCTGAAAGTCCGGCAAGAAACTGCACATCGTTGGGTGAATTACCGTAGGCAGAAACATATCCTTGTGTAGCAAGAGCAACCTTGTTCAATGTTGCTTTAACATTAGCGTCCCTTGCTTTACTTTGTTGAGCTTGAGGATCTATAACGGCAATCAAAACACCGGCTAAAATACCGATGATAACAATAACCAACAAAAGCTCGATAAGTGTAAAACCCGAAGCAGAACCAATTCGCTTTTTCAACTCTTTCATCTGCTTCTCACCCCCCTCCTTCTATCTAATCCAATCCCTAATCTTAAAATAAATTTAGGCAGTATGAACATTTCTCTTGTAAATTATGACTTCGCCTATAATGGGTGTCAATACATTCCCGCCATTTCGGGAAATTATCGATTCAATAAGATGCCGCACCACAAACACAATCAACATAAAAATGGAAAATATTCGAAACGAAAGCTAATCTTAGAGTTTAAACGCCTGAGAACCTTCCGACTTCCTCAACGACTTTGTCGGGATTCACCTCGGACTTTATCAAATACCCGTCGGCACCCAGTTTAAAGGCTTCCTGAATAATGTGCTCACTATTTAAATTAGTAAGGACAACAACAGGTCCTTTTTTTAACTCCGGGGTTTCCTTTAGGTCCTTCAATATCTTCAAACCGTCTTTGCCCGGAAGCATTATGTCTAACAGCAGAATACTCCAGTCGGAGTTCTTAATTTTATCCCCGCCGACCTCCCCGTTGGGGGCCTGGTCAACCACATAACCCGCGTTCTGCAGGACTTCGGCGTAGATAGTCCTTATATCCTGCTCGTCTTCAATTATTAATACTTTGTTTTTTGTTTTATCTGGCATAAGTTATTTATAACACACCCTGCTATAGTCAACAAACAAATTTTCTAGTTTAATATACATAATGCCCGATAGAGTAGTGGAAATAAAAGAGAGTGAGATTTTCAAGCTTATTGATAAGAACCGTGCTCTAGATGCCACATATAAATTAGTTGAGACAATTTTAGAAACCACCGAATTCGACGAGCTCACACAAAAAATAGCCGACATAATTCCCAATGCTCTCGGATATGAACTGGGAATTTTGGCACTAATAGACCATAAGAGTAATGTATTAAAAAAAGTCTCCATTTCGAAAGGGATGGGTGACACGGATAAGCAGGCTCAGCTTGAAGAATTTTTCGGCGACCTGACCATACCGTTCGGCTACGCGGATAATGTGTGCGTCCAAGCCGTCGAAACAAAAAAACAGCTCGTCAGCCCATACATGTGGGATGTATTTAAACCCACGCTGACCCGTCAACAGGCCGAAAGCATTCAGGAAATAACGGGGACAAAATCGCATATCGTAACTCCGTTGTTCTCGCATGATAGGGTTATCGGTGCGATCATAGTCAGCTTGGCCAAAGAGGTCGATAAAGTAACTGACTTCGAAAAAGAAATGCTCAGGAAATTCTCCGAAAGCGCGGGCGTTGCGGTAGAAAACTCAAAGCTTTACACAAATCTAAAAAGGGCCAAAGAAGATCTTCATAAAGCATACGAAAATATGAAAGTATTAAACACCCTGAAAGATGAGTTTCTTTCCGTCGCCTCCCACGAGCTTAGAACTCCGATGACAATAGTAAAAAGCTATCTGTGGATGCTGGAAAAACAAAAGGCCGGAAAGTTGAATCAAAAACAGCTTGAATATCTTAATAAAGCCCTTGTAGGTACTCAAAGAATGATATCTCTCATCAACGACATGCTGGACATTTCTAAGTTCGAGAGAAAAAAAGTTTCGTTTTCTATCGCCCAAATTAACCTTATTAACACTATCAAAGATGTGCTGTCTAATTTTGATGTTAGGGTAGGGGAGAAAGGTTTAAAAATAGAGTTCAACTCACCGGCGGATGAGATCCTGGTCGACGCCGATCCTGAAAAACTGAGGGATGTGTTTACTAATCTGATAGAAAACGCAGTGAAGTTCACAAAGGAAGGAACCATATCCATATCCATAGATGAATACGAAGAGTTTTACAGGATATCTGTAAGGGACACCGGTGCCGGCATAGACAAAAAGGACCTTCCCAAGCTTTTCCACAAATTTGGAAGAATAGACAACAGTTACACTATCGCCACTGATTCCGGCGGCACAGGCTTGGGATTATACATTGTTAAACTCTATATTCACGGCATGGGTGGAATGGTAGGGGCCGATTCCGAAGGTATTGGAATGGGAAGTACATTTTGGATCACTCTTCCGAAAAATAAAATCAAAAAGTTCGGCGTCAGCTTAAGACAGGTTGAGATACCAGTTTAATATTACGGAACCCCAGACAAGGGTAATCAAACTTCCTAAAATCAGGAACGGACCGAACGGCACTACACTTTTCAATGTTTTTTTACCGGACAGGACTAAAACTATACTTACAACTGCCCCTATAAAAAATCCCAGGAATACCGCCAACAAATTATAAGGAAAGCCGTTGACCAGACCGACCAGCAATCCCAGCCTGATATCTCCGCCGCCCATGCCTCTGCCGCGTGTTACCCAAACAATAAAAAGGAAGAAAAGAGCGATAGCAATGGCGGAAACAAAATTAAAACCGAGGGAACGTGCGGCCGCACCAACCTGGTCTCCAAAAAAACCTACCTTAAGAAGATATTTTCCGAAGTCATCGTTCTGCAATCTATTTCGGTACTCTAATAAATTGATTACCGTCGTTGATATGTTAAAAAAAGCGACAAAAATTATAGCGGGCAAAACTATTTTGTCCGGAACAAGTAAATATTTTAGATCCGTTAGCAGTAGAATTTCAAAAAACGAAAATATTACGGACAACGAGAGAAATCCTACTAAAGGATCGGCTGAAAACGGTTCAAAAAAAGAAAATTTTGACAGTGTCGCGGCAAGCACCAGGAACAGTCCGGCGAGTATCTCAGAGAAAGGGTAGTACCAAGAAAGGCCGGTTTTACAATATGAACACTTTCCTCTCTGTACCAAAAAAGAAACTAACGGAATAAGGTTGAGGGGTTTCAATTTTTTTCCGCACTTGTCACACTTAGAATGGTCCGCAACAATTTTTCCCCCTTTAACAACACGGTCAGAAACAAGGTTTAAAAAAGAACCTAGGACGGTTCCGAAAATAAAAATGAGACCGAGGTTGATATAACTTAATACCATTAGCAGATTCTCGCACTTTTTTCACCGATACACAACAAAAAAGGCTCCCATTAGAGAGCCTTTCTCGCTGATTGCCGGCAACCAACTAAGGAAGAATGATTAAACTGGTACCTGCCTCATAAGCTCCGAGGTTGTTTCCTCCATCCGTGGTCATCTTTGCTGTGTTGTCCACATGCTCCAGTACAACATTTATCTCGAAATCGGTTATCGTAGAACCGAATCTATAAATGTTAGGGGCGGTGTTAAGTGGGTCTATCGGCAAGACCGGAACGAACTTAGAAAGACCTGTCTTTCCAACCGGAATAGTGAATTTTACCCATCCTAATCCATCCAAATCTCTGTCACCTGTGTCGCTTGTACAGTCTGCGCAGGCAGCCCCGAATGCGCCCAGTGTGATTTCGGTATCGGTAAGGGCCAAGTTAACAGCTTTTGTTAATGAGTCAATGTCGGACAGTCTTTTTGCGTCTCTTGATTTCTGGATCATCGACTGAGGATTAATAGCAACTAACAAGGCACCTGCTAAGATACCTACGATGGCAATAACCACCAATAGTTCGACTAGTGTAAAACCTTTTTGTTTTGTCATATTAGTTTTATCTTTTCACCTCCTTGCTCAATAAAATCTCTTAATTAAATCGCCTGTGTAATCTTATAAATAGGTGTAATAATCGAGATAATTAAAAATCCTACCATGACACCCAATATAATAAGTATGATAGGTTCGAGTGCGGCTGACAACCCCTTTACCTTATTATCCACCTCGCCCTCATAATATGTGGCAACACGATCTAAAACCTCGTCCATTTTTCCTGTTTCTTCCCCGACATTGGCCATTTGCGACAGTAGGGGAGGGAAGTGTTCCGAAGATTTAAAAAAACTGGAAAGAGATGTTCCTTTTTCAACCTGTCTTGCCGCGTTTAAAACCGCCATTCTAAAGGTCGGACTGGACATCACGGTCGAGACAATACCCAACGCCTCGACTATGGGGACTGCTGAATTTATGAGTAGCGCCAGGGTTTTGCTGAATTGCGCAAAGTCCTTATCCTTATTTATTTTTCCGAAAACAGGCAGCCTCATTGTTATTTCCGCAATATAATATTTCCCTTTATCGCTTTTTGCGTAGTATCTAATCGCAAGCACCACTGCGGCAACGATAATAGATAACATAACTATATTTTTGACCATAAAGTCTGAGGTTGAGATCATGATACGTGTCACTATAGGGAGCTCGACATCCATGCTCGTATACATTTCCGCAAGTTTAGGAACGACAAAAACCATAAGTACTACGAACACACCCACCATTGCTATCAGGACAACCATGGGATATATCATTGCACCTTTAAACCTGGCGTTCAGGTCTCTTTGAGCTTCCATATTGTCGGCCAATCTTTTCAAAATAACATCCATTTTGCCCGAAGATTCTCCGGCTTTAACCAACGCCTGATAGGTAACAGAAAATACTTCAGGATACCTTCCGAGTGCTGTAGAAAGAGAGGCTCCCCCTTCAACGTTTCTTAAAATATCATATATGATCTTTTTAAAATTCTGACTTTGGGTCTGGGCGGCAAGCACTTCGAGTGCACGCGAGATCGGCAAACCTGCCGAGATCATAGTAGAGAACTGTCTGGTAAAAGTAACCACATCCCCCTGGGAAACTCCACGGAAGTTCAAAAATGTATCAAAAATAGTTTCTTTCTTCTCCTGAATGGAAATAACATACATTCCCTGACCCTTTAACAGGGACACCGCAAGATCTTTGGTTCTTGCATCGACAGATCCGCCGACTGTTTTTCCTGCCATGTTTTTAGCTGTGTATGTGTAAATCGCCATACTACTTCACCATCTTGGAGTCTATTAAACGTCTAAAGTCCTCGGGCCTTAGTGTGTATTTGATCCCTTCCTGAAAATCGACAAGGCCGTTGTTGACCAAGTAAGCTATGGATCTGTCCAGGCTGACCATTCCCACCTGAGAGCTGGTGTTTATAACATTATCGATCATATGCGCTTTCCCCTCGCGGATTAAATTCTTCACGGCGTCACTTCCGAGCATTATTTCTACTGCCGGAACCACACCCTTAGTGGGGGAGGGTATTAACCTTTGGGAAATGACCACCTCCAGTACCTGCGACAGCTGAACCCTCACTTCATTTTGCTTTTCCGAAGGAAAGGACGAAACTATTCTTTCGACGGTTTGTGAAGCGGAGTTCGTGTGTAAAGTGGCAAAGACCAGATGCCCGGTCTCGGCGATCTCCAGCGCGGAAGATATCGTTTCCGAGTCTCTCATTTCGCCCACGAGTATGACATTAGGATCCTGTCGAAGCATAGATTTAAGGGCGACGGTCCAATCGTGTGTATCCAGGAACATCTCTCTTTGCTCAACTAAAGATTTTTTATTTGCAAAAATGTATTCGATAGGATCTTCGACCGTGAGTATGTGCTCAGCACGGTCTTCATTTATTTTATCTATCATCGACGCAATGGTGGTCGATTTACCGTGTCCGGTAGGTCCTACGACCAATATTAATCCCGACTTTATCCGGCACAGGTTCACAAGGTAAGGAGGAAGGTTTAAAGCCTCAAGAGAGGGAATCGACATTGGTATGTGACGTAAAGCTGCCGAAGGATAACCTTTTTGAAAAAAGGCGTTAACCCTAAATCTGGCTTTGCCACCGAGCGCGACCGAAAAATCCAACTCTTTATTAACTTCCAAAACTTCTCTTTGCTGGGTGTCCAATATTTGTGAAAGAAAATACTCAACATCATCAACCGTGAGTACATCAAAATCTTCGAGAATAGAAAGAACTGTCTTGATCCTGACATAAGGCTTACTTCCCACCGAAACGTGCAGATCGGACGCATTCAGCGAAACGACCCTTTCTAATAGTTGTGTTGCATTTAGTTTCATACTTTATACCGCTCCTCCTTTTAATTACTTGGCAACCCTTAGCACCTCTTCGAGAGTTGTCATGCCTTCGACTATGCGGAGGTATCCGTCCTGAAGTAGGGTCAACATACCCAATTTAACCGACGTATCGTGAATCTTACTCGAGGGAGCGTTCTCAAGAACCAAACGGGAGATCTCTTCCGTCATGTAGAGAAGTTCAAAAATTCCCAATCGTCCTCTGTAGCCTACGTTACCGCATTTCGGACAGCCTTTTCCACGCCATAATGTAAGCTTTTCCTTGCCGTTCACAGCCTTTAAGATCTTTGAGATCTCGGGGTCCCTGGCCAGTAAAACTTTGTTCTCGGCAACTTCGGCCATTATCTTCTTAACACTTTCCTGTACTTCTTCCGGAGGTTCGTACTCTTCTTTGCAGTCCACACAAATTTTTCTGACCAAGCGTTGGGCGAGTATTGCATTAACAGTAGAAGCAAGTAAGAAATTCTCAACTCCCATGTCCAGCAGCCTTGGCAATGCACCTGCCGCCGAGTTAGTGTGGAGAGTAGACAATACCAAGTGTCCTGTTAGGGCAGCGTGAACAGCAAGTTCTGCCGTATCTCCGTCGCGTATCTCACCGACCATAATAATGTTGGGATCCTGTCTTAAAAACGATCTTAATCCGTCCGCAAAATTGAGTCCTGCCTGAGGATTGACCTGCACCTGATTTACACCGGGCACCCGTATTTCTACCGGATCCTCGAGTGTAACAATATTCACACGGATGGTGTTTAATTTGCTCAAGGCAGACGCCAAAGTAACGGTTTTTCCTGAACCCGTGGGACCTGTTACCAAAAGCATTCCGTTCGGTTTCAAAGATGCTTCTTCAAATCTTTTTAACGTAGAGCCGCGCATACCGAGATCGCGGAAAGAAAAGACGGTACCTTCTTCTTTTAATAATCTGATAACAACTTTCTCTCCGTATATAGTGGGTAGGGTAGAGATTCTCAAATCGGTTTCGCTCTTTCCCACCTGAACTTTAAAACGTCCGTCCTGGGGAACTCTTTTTTCGTCGATCTTCATAGAAGCCAAAATTTTTATCCTCGCTATGACCGAGTCATGCATCTCCTTCGGAAGTTTTCTTTTCTCTTCCAAAATACCGTCGACCCTGTATCTCAGACGAGAACCATCTTCGCCCGGTTCTATATGTATATCTGAAGCTCCGATCTTAACAGCGGTTTCCAGGATCATCGACACAATTCTTGCGATAGGCGCATCCCTTAAGGTGGCGTCCGTAATCTCACCGCCGGTCTCCTCGATTTTCAAGGTGGTCTCGGTAATCTCCTGCAGAGCCGCAGTTATTTCTTCACCAAGCTCTTTTCCTTTTTGCTCTTCCAAAACTTTCTCGATTGTTTTTTCGGTGGTTATATAAGGAACAACTTTGTACCCGGTTTTTCGTTCTATAAAGTCGATGGTCTGAAGATCGAGTGGGTCGATCATCGCCAGGGAAAGTTTATTTTCTTTTAATTCGAAAGGGACAAATCGGTATTTTTTGGCAACATTAAGCGGAACAAGATCCATTAAACTTGGGTCTACCTGCTCGGCCGTGAGGGTAATAAAAGGAACGTTATAGACGGCGCCCAAAGCTTCGGCAAAATCCTCCGCTTTAACATAACCGCGGTCTTTTACAACCTGTTCAATACTTTTACCTGTATTAACATTTTCAAATTTGATAGCAGCCAACTGATCCGAGTTTATCAGCTTTTTTTCGTACAAAACGTCTGCGACTGTTTTAACTGTATCTGTTTTTAACATAGGGCAGCCAACTTACTTCTACTTAAATATGTTAGCAACTTGGCACAATGTCCGCAATACTTCTTTTACGGATGGTGCGGGAAAGTCACGACAGAAAGTTAGGCACGCTGTTCTTCATAAAGTATAATCTTCCTATGGGAAAAGCGGTACTTATATATGGCGGGACATTTAAGGACAGAGTGGAGACACTTAGAAAGCAGGGCGTCCTTCACATTGAAAATTCCGGCGACCCCGACCTTTTGTTAGTGGAAAAGGAAGAGGACAAAAAAAGCATAGGGATCTCAGCTTCCCGCGGGGTAAAAAAGTTTTTACAGGAAAAGCCTCTGAGCAAAGAAAAGAAAACGGTAGTGATTGCCAATGCCGAACTCATGGGTGCTGAAGCACAGAACGCCTTATTAAAAATACTGGAAGAACCTCCCAAATACGCTGAGATATTTCTTCTGGCAAAAACTGAGAACTCACTTCTTGAGACGGTAATTTCCAGGTGTATAAAAAAGCGCGCTTTCCCTTCGGAGGAAATCGAAAAAGAAGATTCCGGAATACATAAAATACTGGACATGAACCCGGGTCAGCGCCTGGACAAGGCAAAAGAAATATCCGAAATGGAAAAAGAAGAAACCACGGAGGTCATGGAAAAATGGGTACGGGATCTGCACCTTACTACACCGGGCTCCGCGACGGCTTTGCAGATAAAAAAGATACTCCGGACAAAAAAAACCCTTGAAGAGACTAATGTAAACCAGCGTCTCTCTTTAGAGGCACTTTTGCTTGATCTGTAGGCAAAAAAGAGCGGAAAGGTGTTGAATATACTCTCCCACTGATATACAATACTAGGGTTATGGCTAACAACTACGATAATTACAGTTCTGATCAAATACAGGTCCTGGAAGGACTCGACCCTGTTAGAAAAAGACCCGGAATGTACATCGGCTCCACCGGACAGGAGGGGTTGCACCACTTAATAACAGAGGTCGTGAACAACTCCATGGACGAAGCAATCGGAGGTTACGCGAATCACATTAAACTTGTTTTTACCGAATACGGTTCAGCGATAATTTACGACAACGGACGCGGTATTCCCTATGATATTAAAAAAGGCTACGGTGTCAGCGCACTTGAACTTGCCTACACAAAATTACACGCAGGCGGAAAATTCGGGGGCGGGGGTTACAAAGTTTCAAGCGGACTTCACGGCGTGGGTGCCTCGGTCGTTAACGCACTTTCGAAGTGGTGCAGGGTAGTGGTCAAAAGAGGCAGTGAAACTGTGATACAGGAATATGAGAACGGCGGACACGTAGTAAGACCTGTGGAAAAAATAGATCCCTTAAAAACGAAAACAATATCAAAACTAAAAGCGGCACCGTGGGGCATAGATCTTTCCTCTTTTAACTATGACACAGGCACAACGGTAGAGTTTATGCCCGACGAGACCATTTTTGAAACGACAAACTTTGATTTTAAGTACTTTTTAAATCAATTGAGAGAATACGCCTATCTCACGGCAGGCATAAAATTCGAGCTTGAGGATCATAGAACCGGCCAGCATTATACCTATCACTTTGAAGGCGGTGTTAAAGCCTACCTCACAGCTTTGAACAGAAATAAAACAGTTCTTAACCCAACCGTATATCACGTTAGAAAGGATTACGAAGATGTAACGGTCGAAGCCGCTCTTCAATACAACGATTCGTTCACCGAAAATGTGCTTACTTTCGCAAACCATCTCAAAAACTCAGAGGGTGGAACGCATCTTACCGGTTTTAGAACAGCCCTTACCAAATGCGTAAACGACTACGCAAGAAAAGCCGGTTATCTTAAAGAGAAAGATCCGAATCTGTCGGGTGACGATCTCAGAGAAGGTCTTACGGCGGTAATATCGGTATCCCTTGATTCTGCGTCTCTGCAGTTCGAGGGACAAACCAAAGCAAAGTTGGGAAACACTAACGTCAGAGTTGCAGTAGAATCCGTAATAAAAGAATCTCTCGAAACCTTTTTTAACGAAAATCCCAAGGATGCACAGGCAATAATAGAGAAAAACATCCTTGCACTAAAAGCGCGAATGGCAGCCAAAGCCGCGAGAGATACCGTCATAAGAAAAACAGCTCTCGAGGGCAGCGGTGTCCTACCCGGAAAATTGGCTGATTGTTCTAAAAAAGACGCTGAAAAAACAGAGATATTTATTGTGGAGGGCGACTCGGCGGGCGGTTCGGCAAAACAGGGTCGCAACAGAGAGTATCAGGCCATTCTACCTATATTCGGGAAGATTCTGAACACAGAAAGAGCTCGTTTAGACAAAATAGTAGACAGTGACAAGTTTAAAGCCCTAATTATCGCCATAGGTGCGGGAATAGGGGAGCAGTACAATCCTGCCAAGGTCAGATACGGAAAAATAATACTCATGGCAGATGCTGACGTCGACGGAATGCATATTGTTTCTCTTTATTTAACTTTCTTTTACAGACACATGCCGGAACTTATTCAGGAAGGACATATTTTTGTAGCAGTTCCTCCTTTATATAAAGCGGTTTGGGGAAAAGAGAAGAGATACTTATTCGACGACCATGACAGAGAAAGGTTTTTAAAAACTCCTGAGGGACAGAAGGCAGTTACACAAAGGTTCAAGGGATTAGGTGAAATGAACGCCGATGAGCTTTGGGAAACCACAATGAACCCGGAAACAAGGCGTCTTAAACAAATAAACGTAGAGGACGCCTCGAAGGCAGATGAGGTTTTCACAATGCTTATGGGAGAAGAAGTAGCACCAAGAAAAAGATTTATTCAAACACACGCTAAACAGGCAAATCTGGATATTACATAAAATCCAAACCGGGTTTATACTTTTCCACAAGATACTATAACTAAGGAGAGAGAAATGAGTGATCTACAACCGATCGTGCGTTGTGTCATAGGTGTGCCGTCATCGGAAAAGAAATGCGAGGACAACACTAAGCATCTGGTAAAAATTGCAGTAACTTTAAGTTCCCCGGTTCTGACCAAAGAGATGCTTTTTTACATCCAGGCAACCAAAAATGAAAGTAAATGGGAGCTTCATAGTGCCACGATTGACAAGATCAAGGGTCAGATAAAAGAGGAGGGTTTTGACCCTGATTCGTTCAATCTCGAACTCTTCAAATGCAGAGTGAGAAACTTTCTGAACTAAGAACATGACCGGCAACCCCAAGACCCGGGCCCAAAAAATTACTTTTTTTGGGCTCTTTTTTTCACTTAATTAAAATTTTCGGCGTCCTACCCGTCGAGAACCTTATCATATTAAGCAAAATAAGGTTGACAAACAAACGCGTGCGCGGTTAGAATTCTCCTCATGATTGGATTAAAAGAATTCTCAACGTTTGAAGTAGCCGGTTTGTTCGGTGTTTTGGGTATAGCTCTTTTAGGGCTTTACTACGCATTCTATTTGAGGCGTCAAATTTTAAGCATAGCCTTGCCGGAAGGCAAGATGAGAGAGGTGTGGAGCGGTATCAAAGAGGGTGCTGAAGCATACCTGGCATCGCAGTGGAAGATCATCCGTAATATGATCGGCGTGCTTGTAGTTGTGCTGTTTCTAAGCGTGTGGGTGGTACAACCTTCCATCGAAGCTACGGAAGTATTCGGTGCGAACGCAAAAATTATTGTCGCCGTAGGACGCGCACTCGCGTTCTTAGCCGGAGCAATGTTCTCGGCAATGGTAGGGCGTCTCGGCATGAGAATGGCGATAGATGCTTCCATAAGAGTTGCCGCTCTAGCTTCTAAAGAGAAAGCTCCCGAAGCTTTGAAAACCGCCTATCGTGCGGGTACCGTTACGGGAATGCTTACCGACGGTCTCGGCTTACTTGGCGGAACTTTAATTTTCATATTTTTCGGAAAAGCAGCTCCCGACGCACTTTTGGGATTTGGCTTCGGCGGTACTTTGCTTGCTCTACTAATGAGAGTCGGCGGAGGTATTTATACCAAGGCTGCTGATGTAGGAGCTGACCTGGTAGGAAAAGTTGAAGCCGGAATACCTGAAGATGACCCAAGAAATCCTGCTGTTGTCGCAGACCTGGTCGGAGACAATGTCGGAGACTGCGCCGGAATGGCCGCGGACATCTTCGAGAGCTACGAAGTTACTATCGTGTCTTCTTTAATTCTCGGGTTGGCATTATCTTCCATTACCGGTTCGGTAAAATGGATAGTTTTCCCTTTAATCGTCCGTGGAATAGGAGTGTTAAGTTCAATAATAGGAACCGCATTTGTCAAAAGCCGCAACAATGAAAATCCTTTGCACACGATTAACCGGGGTTTTTACACATCTGCGGCAATATCCACTGTCTTATTTGCTATCCTCGCTCACTTCTACATGAACGAGTGGAGAGCTTTCGGATCGGTAGTCATCGGTGTTATCTTGGCTATCGTCATAGACCATGTAACAGGTTATTTCACAGACGGCGCTTACGCTCCTGTTAAAAAGATCGCAGAACAAACTAAGAGCGGGGCAGCTACCACGATACTCTCCGGTCTTTCAACAGGCTTGGAATCCAGCGTTTGGTCAGCCCTTGTTATAGCTATAACGATAGTAGGAGCAATTGCAATTTATTCCGGGTTCCCTCCTGTATACGTTTTATATGGAGTTTCATTAACCGGTATCGGAATGTTAACTTTGACCGGTAACAATGTTGCAATGGATTCATTCGGTCCTATCTCCGACAACGCGGGCGGCATCGGAGAAATGGCAAAAATCGATCCTAAAGGTCAGGCCATTTTGGCCCGTCTCGACGCAGCAGGAAACACAACAAAAGCTATTACTAAAGGAGTTGCTATAGGAAGCGCAGTCATCGCAGCCGTATCCTTGTTCGGTTCCTTTATTACTGACGTTGAAAAAGTCAGACCCGGAACTTTGTCGGGCGGAATAAGAGTATCCGAACCTCTCGTCTTCGTAGGACTTTTAATTGGTGGGGCTTTGCCTTTGTTGTTCAGCTCCCGATTAATCGACGCCGTTTCACGTGCAGCCTCTGCAATCATCGCTGACGTGAGAAGACAGTTCAGAATACCCGGTATATTAGAAGGAACCGTTAAACCTGATTACGCTACAACCGTCGCTATCTGTACCAAATCAGCTCAAAAGGAATTATTACCCATAGCTCTTTTAGCAGTATTAAGCTCGGTTTTGGTGGGACTTTTATTCGGGGTTGAACCTCTCGGAGGATTCCTCGCCGGATTGATTTTATCGGGACAGCTCTTCGCGGTATTTATGTCTAACGCAGGAGGTGCCTGGGATAACGCTAAAAAATATGTTGAAGAAGGTAACTTCGGAGGTAAAGGTTCGGAAGCACACAAAGCCAGCGTCGTGGGAGACACTGTAGGAGATCCGTTGAAGGACACCGCAGGCCCGGCTTTGAACCCGTTGCTTAAAGTTATAAACCTAATCTCGGTTATCATAGCTCCTCTCTTAGTCGTGGATATTAACCCTGTGGTTAAGTACGGACTTGCAGCTGTTATTCTTGCAGCTCTTGCCTGGTTACTTTTCTTTCAGAAGAGTGATTCCAAAAAAGAAGCATACGCCACGGAATAAACCGGCTAATTTGCTACGTTAACTTTTACGGAAGACCGCGCCCGGCGCGGTCTTTCTTTTACTATGCGGACATCCAACTTCCCACAGCAGTTTTTCAAGACCGTAGCTACAACACACCTAGGGCGTTTTTCCCTTTATAGCACTAAAAAAGGGGTGGAAAGACTTGCGGAAAAGTGTTAATATTATTTAGTTATGGCCGATAAAGTAACACAAATAACAAGCGGAGAAGAAAGCCAAATAATCCAAACGGATATTACGCATGAAATGCAAACGTCCTATCTGGACTACGCAATGTCAGTCATCGTTTCACGCGCCCTGCCCGACGTCAGAGACGGACTCAAACCCGTACAGAGAAGGGTAATCTACGCTATGCAGGATCAGGGTATGTCGGCATCCAGCAAGTTTCATAAGTGCGCGGCTGTTGTGGGAGAAGTGTTAAAGAAATATCACCCGCACGGTGACGTTTCGGTTTATGAAGCGCTTGTGAGAATGGGACAGGACTTTAACTTAAGATATCCGTTGATATTCCCGCAGGGAAACTTCGGTAGCATTGACGGAGATCCGCCGGCAGCCATGAGGTACACAGAATGTAAGCTTCAAAAGATTTCCGAAGAACTTTACTCGGATATCGACAAAGAAACCATCGCGTTCGTAATGAACGATCTTCAAAACTACGAGCCTACCTACTTACCCAGTCTTTTACCTAACTTGTTATTAAACGGAGCCGCAGGAATTGCCGTAGGTATGGCAACAAACGTACCTCCGCACAATCTCACCGAGGTAGTGGAAGGAATAAACCTTTTGATCGAAAAAGCCATAGAAATAGGCGAAAAACCCGGAAAGGACGACAAAGACAAGGTCGCTAAGCTTTCTTTTGAATCATCCGCAAACGTTGAAGACCTTGTCAAAATAATAAAAGGTCCTGACTTTCCTACAGGGGGGACAATTTATGATCAAAAAGAAATAATACAGATGTACGCAACAGGGAAGGGTAGGGTAGTGACCCGGGCAAAGATGGGAGTAGAAGAAGGAAAAGGTGAAAAGATGAAGCTCGTTGTCACCGAAATTCCTTATATGGTCAATAAATCCACCCTTATCGCAAAGATAGCGGATTTGGTGAAGGATAAAAAAATAGAGGGTATCTCGGACCTGAGGGACGAATCCAATAAACAAGGATTGAGAATTGTTATAGAGCTTAAAAAAGAGGCAGTGGTAATGAAAATACAGAATCAGCTGTATAAATATACCCAACTTCAGAACACTTTCAACGCAAATTTCGTTGCTTTACTCGATAACGAACCCAAGCTCATGACCCTAAAAATGATACTCGAAGAGTTTGTGCGACACAGACAACAAGTAGTAGTAAAAAGAACAATTTATTTACTCAGAAGAGCGAAGGAAAGAGAACACATTCTTCAGGGCCTAAAAATAGCGCTGGATAATCTGGATGCCGTCATTGCGCTAATCAGAGCAAGTAAAGACGCCGAAACTGCAAAAGAAGGGTTAATGAAGAAGTTCGGACTTTCAGAAATCCAAGCACAGGCAATCCTGGACATGCAGTTAAGAAAACTTGCCGCGCTTGAAAGACAGAAAATCGAAGACGAGCTGAGAGAGATAGTAGCCATCATAGACGACTACGAAGACCTGATAGCTTCACCCACAAGAATAATCGAAACCGTCAAAAAAGAGCTTAACGATCTCAAAGAAAGATACGGAGACAAAAGAAAAAGCGTCGTAGTAAAAGGTAAGGTCGGGGAGCTTTCGGATGAAGACCTTATCATAGACGAACCCTGCATAGTTACAATCAGCGAAAGCGGTTACATTAAGAGATTAAAAGAAGACACTTACAAGAAACAGGGTAGAGGGGGCAAAGGGGTTGTCGGACAGGGGTTAAAGGAGGAGGACAGCGTCGACACTATCAGAACCTGTTCCACACATGATTGGGCTTTGTTCTTCACTAATACCGGACGTGTTTACAAAATGCGTGTGTGGGATATACCTGAGTCCTCCAGAACAGCAAAAGGCACCCCGTTGGTTAACTTTTTAAGTATGACCCAAAATGAGAGAATGCAGGCATTTTTAACTGTTACCACGGCTGACATGTCCGAAGAAAAAGGATTTGTCTTTTTTGTTACCGAAAAAGGTGTTGTTAAAAGAACCGGAATGCCTGAGTTCTCAAACATCAGGTCGTCCGGAATACTGGCCATAAAGCTTGGGGATGGTGACAATCTCGCCTTTGCAGGCATTACATATGGAGAGGACGACGTACTTATAACCACAACCATGGGCCAATCCATAAGATTCAGTGAAAAAGATGTAAGGGACATGGGTCGCGCCGCAGGAGGTGTCACCGGAATAAAACTGAGTAAAGGCAACGACAAAGTGGTGGGCTCGGTAATAATCCCCAGGAATGCAAAAAACATAGACCTTCTTGTCGTTTCCGACAAAGGATACGGAAAAAGAACAAAGACAGGCGAGTACAAAACCCAAAGCAGGGCAGGGTCAGGCATACTAACATACAAGGTGACCGACAAGACGGGTCATCTGGTAAGCGCCAGAGCGGTAGTCGCCGATAGAGGAACTGACGTTCTTCTCGCCACATCGAGCGGAAAAGTTCTCAGGATAGGGTCGAAGCTTGTTCCGGTACTGGGCAGGGCAACACAGGGCGTTAGATTAAT
>Ga0209728_1000337_pt1 | contig 41905 bp, 64 predicted proteins | sample RifGroD1_FD_183997 | JGI IMG/M metagenome (GOLD analysis project Ga0209728, IMG submission 183997) | Groundwater microbial communities from Rifle, Colorado, USA - Groundwater D1 (SPAdes) (version 2) | ecosystem: Environmental > Aquatic > Deep subsurface > Groundwater | place: Rifle, Colorado... | reverse complement strand
AGAACCATTATTTATTATTGAAGATTTGCCTGTTGGAGATGTCAAAATCATGAAAGAGATACATATAAAATTCAATGCAGAAGATTTAGAGTGTGTGAAGTTCAATGTCAGTGAAGATGAAATTAGTAATATTGAAGGGGCAATGTTTGTTGATGTGTTGGGAAGTCTAAGTGTAAATTCTTGGTATAATTTCGGAACAAAAACAACTATAAGAAGCAAACAAGTGATGGTGAAAGATGTTCAAGTGTATTAATAAATAATAGGAGGATATATGAAAGAAATTCAATATTGTAGTGTATGTGGTGTATCTGAAAAGGATACAAAGTTTTATTATAATAGTAAAGTTGGAAATAAATTATGCAATAAACATTATACCCAATTAATTAGGCGAGGTAAAATTACTGATCCTTCTAGACCAAATATAAATTTTAAGAAAGTATATTGGACTCCAGAAGAAGAGAAAAAGTTAATAGAATTAGTAGATAAAAAAATTTCATATGAAGAAATTGCAATAATATTAAATAAGGTTAGTTATTGTGCTATAAATAGTAAGGTTTCAAGTATGGGTATCGAAACAAAATATCCAAATAGTTCTAAATTTAAGGCTATTTATCAAGATTATGATTGGTGTTATCAAAAATATGTAGTTGAAGGTTTAAGTCATGACGAAATGGCTCTGGAAGCAAATGCTAAGAAGAGAGTTGTAGAAAAATGGTGTGTAGAAAAACATAGGATAACTCAAGAGTATAGACAAATACATAAACAATTAAATGATAAACAAAAGGATTTAATTATTGGTTCTATGTTAGGTGATGGTCATATTGATAGAAGAGAAACGCAACCAATTTTTATAGTTGTACATGCAGAAAATCAAAAAGATTATCTATATTATAAATATGATTTATTAAAAGAGTTCTGTAATATACCTCCAACAAAAAAGGAAGCAGGATATAGAGAATTTAACGGAAAGTCTTATTTATGTCAAGCACAATATAGAGTTTGTACAAGAATTCAAGATTGTTTTTTAGACTATCGTGGTAAATCATATACATATTTATTGAATTTAATGAATGAGTTTTCGTTTTCAATATGGATGTTAGACGATGGATATAGGAGTAGGTCTAATTGGGAGTTATGCGTTGCGGAATATGAACAAGAAGATGTTCAGTTTGCCATTGATATACTTAAAAATAAGTATGATTTAACATCAAGACTAAAAAAAGATATTAGATATTTATACTTTGATGCTAAATCTTCAAGAGAAATAGATAAAATTATTCTCCGAAATATCCCAAATGAACTTGACATAATAAAATATAAAATTACAGAAAACAACATTTGTGAAGAAGAGAAACGGGTATATATTGAATTTGATAATGAAAAAATATTGTTAGCTGAATTTTGCAATACATATAATTTAAATTATAAGTCTACATGGGGAAAAATATTTAAAAATAATCAAAGTATTGAATCAATATTGGAGGTGATAACATAAATGCAAAAAATAATTGAAGATATTATTCCTAATCTTCCATTTATATTTCCTTATAGTCCTATCGAATATGCAACAAATATGTACATGGAAAATTACCATAATCACAAAGATTTTTCAAATTCATCAATCCCTGACTCCCCAGAATCTATTAAAAATTACGCTAAAAAGACAGTAGAATATAAAGGAAAATGTTTGTTTAGTGGTGATCATGGAAACCAAGGCAATCAATTCGAAGTATACAAAACAGCACAAGAGTTTAATCTAAAATATAGACATTCAGCAGAGGTGTATTGGGTAAAAGACAGATTAGAAAAAGATAGAAACAATTGTCATATGATGATTATTGCAGTCAATCATGACGGACGAGAGGATTTGAATTATATCCTCTCTATTGCAAATGAAGATGGATATTATTATAAACCTAGAATTGATTTGGAACTTCTATTTAATGTTCCAAAAGAAAATCTCATAATTACTTCTGCATGTGTGGCTGGTTGGAAATATGAAGATGCAGAAGAGATATGGTTAAAGATACATGAATATTTTGGTAACAATTTCTTTTTAGAGGTTCAAAATCATAATACTGAAAGTCAAATAATTTTAAACAAGAAAATTATAGAGATAGCAGAAAAAAATAATATTCAAATCATCTGTGGTTTAGATAGTCATTTTGTTGAAGAAAAAGATTCCATCAAGCGTGATCAAATATTGAAATACAAGGGAATTAATTATGAAGATGAAGAGGGTTGGTATTTAGATTTCCCCGATGGAAAAGAAGTATTTAATAGATTTAAAACACAAGGAGTATTAAATGATAGACAAATATTAACTTCCATGATGAACACTCTTATATTTGAAAATGAATGTGAAGAAATAGTATTTGATAAACATTTTAAAATTCCTTGTGTGTATCCAAATACCACATATGACGAGCGTGTTAATATATTCAAAAAAATACTAAATGAAAGATATAAAAAAGAAACACTAAAAACTACAGATAAAATGAATGGAATTATATATGAGGCAGGAGAAATTATTGACAGTGGAGTTGTAGATTATTTCTTAACAAATGACAAGATTATATCTAAAGCAGTTAATGAAAAAGGTGGAATTCTTACAACTACATCAAGAGGAAGTTCTGCATCTTATGTAATCAATAAACTTTTAGGATTTACAACTATTGATAGATTCAATTGTGAAATTCCTATTTATCCAGAAAGATTTCTTACAAAGGAGAGGGTTATAAGTGGACAGATGCCAGATATTGATTATAATCTTGCATCTCCAGAACCATTCATAGAAGCAACAAGAGAACTTATTGGAGAACATAGTTGTTATCCTTTAATGGCAATTGAAAAACTTAAAGAGAAGGCAGCATGGCAATTATACTCAGGAGTTAGTGATGTAAAACCAGAAATATCTAATGAGATATCAAAACATATTAGTCAATATAATGACAAACTAAAATATGCAGATGAAGAAGATAAAGAATTTATTCTTATTGAAGATTTTATTCCAGAAGAATATTTAGAAATTTATAAAGGAAGTTTAGAATATCAGGGAATCACGATCAACTTAAAAGCTCACCCTTGCGGTTTTTTACTCTTAGAGGGAGATATTAGACGTAAAATAGGTTTAATTAATGCGGTATCAGAAACAACAGGAAAACGTACTCTATGTGCTTGTATTGAGGGAAATTATCTTGATGAATTTGGATATGTAAAAAATGATTATCTCGTTGTTGATAGCGTTGCTTTAACTCATAAATTCTTTCAAAGTATTGGAAAATCAGTTCCTAGTTTTGATGAATTGAGAGAAATGATTAGTGGAGATAAATTAACGTGGGATATATATGCAAATGGAATAACTTGTTGTGTTAATCAAGTAGAAAAAGAATCAACAACAAAAAAAGTAAAACGTTATAAACCCACCACTTTAGCAGAATCTAGTGCATTCATAGCTGGAATTAGGCCAGGGTTTAAATCACTTCTTGGAACATTCCTAGCAAGAGAAAAATATACAACAGGAGAAGAAACTATTGATAAAATATTAGAAGATAGTTATCACTTTATGTTGTATCAAGAATCAATTATGAAATTATTAGCATATCTAGGATTACCTATGGGAGAAGCATATGGGGTGTTGAAAGCAATATCCAAGAAAAAATTAAAAGGAAAGAAATTAGATGACTTACAAATAAAATTAAAAGAAAACTGGATAAATATTATTGGCAATCTAGATAACTTTGAAAAAATATGGGATGTAATCGAGGCATCCAGTTTTTACGCCTTCAATGCTCCGCATGCTTTAAGTATGGGAGGAGACAGTGCTTATCAGGCATGGTTTAAAGCACATCATACAGCAAAATTTTATGAGGTTGCAATTAATCATTACCAAGACAAAGAAAATAAAAAGAAAATTGATGCTCTTGTAAAAGAGGCTTTAACATTCTATGGATATAAATTGGGAAACTATGAATTTGGAAAAGACAATCGTAGAGTAAATGTAGATGAAGTTCATAAAGTTATATACCCAAATTTATCAAGCATTAAAGGATTTGGGGAAATAGTATCTCAATCATTATATGAATTAGGAGAAAGTGAATATAATGATTTTATTGAATTTTTAAATGCTTTAAAAGGATCTAAAATCAACAAGACTGTATTGGATAAGTTGATTAAATTAAATTACTTTATGCAATTTGGAGAGGTAAAATATTTATTAGAAATTGTCAAATGGCATGAATTGCTAGAAGGAGCAAAAGAAATATCAATAAAGAAATTACCAGAACTAAATTTAGATTTTAATTACGTTCTAGAATATGGATATATTAATCCTAAAAATAAAGATGCTAAAAAGATTACCAAACTTAGAAATATTGATTTGTTATTAGACATAATTAAAAATATACATGTTAAACCTATGACAATAAAAGAAATTATAGACAATCAAAAAGAAATTCTTGGGATTATTACACATTCAGATAAAAAATATTCAGAAGATGTATATTATGTTTCTGATTTAGAAGTTATGAAATTAATTGTAAAAACTAATGTATATAGAATCAAAAATGGAGAGATTATTGAAACTAAAATGTGGTCAAGTCAATATCATAAAAATATGTTTAATCAAGGAGATTTTTTATTTGTTAAGAGTTTTGATGTCAAACCCCAGAAGGAGCCGACTGGAGAAGTAAATCAGGAAACAGGAAAGAAAATATATAAAGAAGTTGAAGGAACAAAGGAATTTTGGATGCCTAAATATAATAATGTTACTTATAAATTTATAGATGAGGTGATTGATTGTTAAGTTATTATAAATATACAGATAAACAAAAAGAGGAATTACTAAAATCAATCGTAATACTTGTAGATACTCGTGAACAGTCATGGAATCATATTTCCAAATATTTTGATGAAAAGAAAATACCTTATAAAGTAAAGAAATTAAATTATGCTGATTTCTCATACTATATACCAAAGAATGATGAACTTAATATACCTCGCGATATGTATATGGATCAAATTGTTGCCATCGAGAGAAAAGGTTCTTTAGAAGAGTTATCCGGTAATTTCTCAAATGATAGAGATAGATTCGAAAAAGAACTAAGTCTTTACAAAGGTAAAATGCACTTACTAATTGAAAACTCTTCATACGATGACATCTATAGTAATAATTATAAAACCCAATACAATAAAAAGTCATATATGGGAAGTTTACATAGTTTTGCATTGAGATATGATTTGTCGATTATGTTTATGCCAAAAACTGAGTGTAGTGGGGTTTATATATTCTGTGTTTGCTATTATCATCTTAAAAGTTTATTGCATTAAACAAATAAATAAAATTCCTTGACATCAAATTTCCCACATGCTATAATATAAACATAGAGAGGAGGTGAAAAAATGCAAACTCAAAAAATAATTAATCGCATCGATGGTCAATGGACTACCTGCACTTATCAAGAATACAATTCCCAAGACAAAGTAAACTTCATGTTTAGCAAAAGTGATTTAACCAATACAACTACATATTACAAAAAGATTGGTTAAATAATCATAATTCAGAAACACAAATCATAAAATAAATATTAGCAAGGATTTGATCACATATCTTATAAATACTACCAATCAAATTCTTGCTAAATCAAAAGAGGTGAATACATATTAAAATTCTACACGGCAGAGATGGTGATTGGATTCAATGTGAATATGAAGAGTATGAGAAAAACTATACAGATAATTATGCTTTTATTGTCGATCAAGACACCAATAGAGGAGATTATTTTAAAAAAGTAATCATTGAAGTGTTAGATAGAGAATCAGAAATTAAAAATGAAAGGATGGAAGACTGAGTTTTGGCTAACATATCGATGTGTCAATTTATCGCTTGTGAAAAATCTTCTAGTTGTTTGAGAATATTAGCAACACCTGACGCAGAGCAAGTTTATATGAAATTCAAGAATATTTGTGGTGAGTTTAATCAATATCAATGGTACTGGCAAGCACCAGATAATTTTATTGTTGAGAAAGAAGGTGATACATAATTTATATAAATAATATTTCTTTACATGGCATAGACTTTAATAAATATATTGTTATAAAACAAGAGGATTTATACAAACATGCTTCAGAGCAAGATAGTATTGATTTGAGTCGAATTATTAAAAATATTAGAGTTGGTAGAGTTAAATTTAATAAGAAACCTAGTAATCAGTATTTAGTTATAAATATTGATGAACCATATGCAGGTAATGTTATTGAGATTCTGAAGAAGAATAGGCACTGGGATATGTAGAATGAAGGGAGGTGATAGAAATATGATGACAATGGATTATGGAAATATGGATATCTTAGACATCGTTAGAGAATTGAAAAGATTGTTACATAAATTTTCTGAATTAAATAAAGTAGAAATGGAAGAAGTGAGAGTACTTTCTAATAATTTAAGTGCAGAGATTTCAGGTTGGCAGTATGATACTAAAATTATGGAGAAATATGATAAAGAATATGAACGTATTCAAAGGCAATAAAATAATCTATTCATGTCATTGTAAATATAAAATAAATAATTGGAGGATACATAATTGGCAGTAATTAATGAAAACACACAAAAACTACTAGAAGATAGGTATTTCTTTAAAGATACAAATACAGGTGAAGTAATTGAAAAAACAGTAGAAGAAATGTTTTTACGTGTTGCAAAAACAATATCTAAAGCAGAAAAAACTCCAGAATTACAAGAAAAATATAAAAAAATATTCTATGATTTAATGGATCAACAATTATTCATGCCAAATACACCTACTCTTATTGGGTCTGGTTATAATAAATGTCTTAGTGCTTGCTCAGTGTTACCTAGAATACCAGATAATTTAGAAGGTATCTATAAACATATGTGGCATAATGCAAAACTCACAAAATATGGTTGTGGTGTGGGCCAAGATTTATCTGATATTAGGCCAAAAGGAGAAATCATTAAATCATCTGGTGGAACTTCGGCAGGAGTAGTTAATTGGATGCATTTGATTAATACCGTTGCAAATACAACTATTCAAGGAGATAAAGCTAGAAGAGCAGCAAATATGGCAAGTTTAAGATTTTCGCATCCAGACTTTAATGATTTTATACATAGTAAAACAGATGATGGTAGTCTTAATGCAATGAATATATCTGTTACAATTACAGACGAAGAAATGCGTAAAATTATTAATGATGAAGATATTGATTTAGTTTGGGATGGCAAAACATATAATACTGTGAAAGCAAAAGAATTATTTAACGATATTATTGATGGATTATGGGAAAACGGAGAACCAGGTTGCCTTTGGACTGATTCTATCAACCGTGATAATCCTTTTAATCTTCAAGATGGTAAATTTAATAGTAGTAATGAGCATTATATGAGTACGACCAATCCTTGTGGTAGATAGTTTGCCTCAAGTAAAAGATTGGGCAAAATCGGTGAAGTGCTGAAATGCGAATACCGAGGTAAGTTTTCAGATTTCGAAAGGCTGAAGACCACCGTAGAGCGTAGCAGGTGAATAAATATAATCCTGCCAAGAGTGCCCAAAACTTTAGTTAATGTTGATATTTGATGATATAATTAAAAATGATAGGAGGTGAAACTAATTATGGATATTAGTTCATATCAAGGTTGGTATGATGGCAATTATTTAAGAAGTAGCTATGAATATGTCTTTGTAAAGATTTGTGAATGTCAACAATTTCGTTATACTGTAGAAGAGAAATTATATACATTTGAAGATGGCACTTCGTATAAGCCTGACTTTCACATTTACGATACTACTAATAATAATTTATTACGTATTGTTGAAATTAAGTCAAATAAACCCGACAGATTAATATTAGCAGAAAAAACTAAGAAAAAAATGTCGGACGAATATTTTTTAGAAGTACATATTATTCTATATAAAGACTTAGAAATATTGTGCAATAGTTATGATCTTAACATTAAAAAATTAATCAAAGAATGGAAAACAATGGATGGAGTTTTCAAAAGCAATATTCTGTCTGATTTATTAAATCCAATGTATGGCAGAAGTCAATCCGAAGACAGTAAAACAAAAATAGGTTTAAAAACTACAAGTAGATTTTTGAACAAAGATTTTAAAATTAAACATGGCAATTCTGTTAAAGAGGCAATGAAAAATATTGATATGAAAATCTTTAACCAAAGAGAATCAGCACCTTTTGTAATTATTAATTGTCTTGGTTGTGGAAAAGAATTTGAAGTAATTTCTACAGAAAAAGGTTTAAGACAGAAATATTGTTCAAATGAATGCAAAGGAACCTATGGAAATAAAGTAGTATCTCAAAATAAACGAGAAAATACTTTTAAAAAATATAATGACGCAAAAGAAGAGATTATTGCGTATGTTAAAAGTAATAGAACTCTAATACATGGAATACCTAAAAACAGAATTAAAGTACGTTTGTTAATATTATTACAACATATTTTAGATAAGTATGGTATTAATGATCCTAGAGTTATATTATATATGTTTTTTGGAAGTTATACTGGTAGTTTTAATAAACTGACAGATTATTTTGAGAAAGAAATTTAATTCATCAAATATCAACAACTAAAGTTAAAATGTACGCCGAGCTTACAGGAAAAGAAACTGTAAGAACATAGGGATAAAAAGCCTTATGGATAACAAAACTGGAACAACCCCTTGAAGGATATGAATTTTGCAACTTAGGAAGCATTAATTTAGAAAATCTATATGATAAGAAAACAAAAGATGTAGATTGGATTATGTTTGAATATGTAATCAAAAATGCAATAAGATTTCTAGATGATGTTATTGATGTTAATGAATATGTTCTTCCTGAATTTAAAGAAAAGGTTTTAGCAAATAGAAAAATTGGTGTAGGTGTAGCAGGATGGGCTAATTTATTAATTAAAATGGGTATTCGGTATGATAGTGAAGAATGTCTTAAATTTATTGATAAAGTATTTGGATTTAAACAAAAGATTGAGAAATTATACAATACGGAACTTGCATTAGAAAAAGGCAATTTCCCTAGTTGGAATGAAAGTATTTTTGCTATAAAAAATATTCCTGCAAGATGTGCAACTATTAGTACACAAGCTCCCACTGGATCAATAGCAGGAATTATGAATACTACTGCATACGGTGTGGAACCATTATTTGGGGTTGCTATACTTAGAAGAATTATTACTGGTGAAATATATGAGGCTAGTGAACTATTTGCAACTATGTTACATAGCATTATAAAAGATACAAAAAAAGAACTTGAAATAATCAAAGAGTGTTATGAAAAAGGAACAGCACAAATTAGTTCTGTACCAAAAAAATTAAGAGACTTATTTAGATGTGCTAATGATATTTCACCTGAATGGCATATTAAGACACAAGCACAATTCCAAAAATATTACGACAATGCGATATCCAAGACGATCAACGCTCCTGAAAATTCAACAAAAGATGAATTGTTTGAATTATTGATTGAAGCATGGAAACTAGGGGTTAAAGGTGTAACATACTATCGTAATAATTCACGTAAAAATCAAACAATGCAAATTGGAAGTAATGAAGTTGGTCATGGTATTAATCTTGATTCTATTCAACCATTAAGTCGTTCATCTATTGGTAAAACATATGGAGTTACAGACAAATACACAACTGCATGTGGTTCATTTTATCTGACAATTAATAGAGATAAAGAAGGAAATATAGTTGAATCATTTGTAAATACAAGTAAAAATGGAACATGTAAGTCAAATATTGATGGTTTAAATAGACTTATTTCATTAGCATTAAGATCAGGCACAAAAGTAGATGAAATTGTTGATCAATTAAAAGGTATTACTTGTTCTGCTTGCACAAGAGTAAAAACTAAAGGTGAGAAGAAAATTAATGGTTTATCTTGTCCTGACATTATTGCTAAAGCATTAGAAGAAGAATATAAAAACAAAACTAAAATTACATCAGAAATCATTAGTATAATTGAAGATATTTCTAATGAGAATGACTGTCCTGAATGTCATAGTCCAATGCAATTAGCAGAAGGATGTTCTGTATGCTCTAATCCAGATTGTGGTTTTTCAAAGTGTGGATGAAATAATTAATTTCTTAAATTTTAAAATAAATAAATAAACGAAAAGAGGAAAATATAATGATGAAACAACAAGAACAAGTAAAAGAATTCCAAATTGCCTTTAATCATCCTATCGCAAATAAACCTACTTTCATGGATAAAAAAAGAGCAGAAGCAAGAATGAATTGGGTAAAAGAAGAAGTTCAAGAATTTCTAGATTCCGATAATGTAATTGATCAAGCAGATGCTTTATGTGACATGCTTTATTTCATTTTAGGAACATCCGTGGAATGCGGTGTAGATTTAGAACCAGTATTTGACATTGTACAAAATGCAAATATGAGTAAATTATGGCCTGATGGAACAGCACATTATAGGGAAAGCGATGGTAAAGTTGCAAAACCTGAAGGATGGCAAGCACCTGAACCTCAAATTGAAGCAGAAATTAAAAGACAAATGAATTAATTATTAAAATAAATATAGGGAGAGATTGAAATACATCTCTCCCACCTCACAGAAAGGACTACAAACCAAATGCAAATCATAAATTGGGATGATTACTTCATGAGCGTTGCATACATATCATCATTGCGTAGTAAAGATCCAAGAACACAAGTAGGAGCATGTATAGTAGATAAAAACCATCGAATTATATCAACTGGCTACAATGGTATGCCGAACAATTGTCCAGATTCAGAAATGCCTTGGAAATCAAAAGAAGGATTAGAAGGAAAATATCTATATGTAGTGCATAGTGAGCTTAATGCAATACTTTATGCTAAAAAAGATTTAAATGGATGTATTCTGTATGCAACATTATTCCCTTGTAACGAGTGTAGCAAAGCAATCATTCAATCTGGTATATCTGAAGTTGTATATCTAAGTGATAAGTATAAAGATAATGAACAAACAATTGCTTCTAGATTTATATTAAATATGGCAGGAGTAAAATATAGACAGTTAATTAGTGATACTAATATAAAAATAAAATTAAATATTAAGGAGTGATAAAACCAATGCTAAAAAATAAATATTCTATAGACAATATTTCCATTGAACCAAATTATACCGATAAATGGAGTTATGATTCTCTAAGTAATGGTGATTTTATTATGCTAAATGAAGTAGATGGCGATAACTGTCTTAGTTTTGATTTAGATCAAGCAAAATTTATCAGAGATTCATTAAATGAAATCATTACATATTATGAAAATATACCATCAGTAGGAAATTATATTAAAGTAATTAATGGAATGTTCAAAGGTTATTTTGGTAAAATATTTGACATTGATATTTGTGATTCAAAAAGACCATTAGCAATAAGATTAGATGATAATCCTGATTTTAATGATTGTACTTGTTTTGTAAATTTTGACGATATTAAGAAAGAAAGTAAATAAAATTAGAAGGGAAAGAAGTTAATGAAAACATTAAATCCACAAAAGTCTGAAGAATTATGGAAAGAAATAAAAAACATTGAATATATTGTTTCTAAATTAGGCGGTTGTGTTCAAAATCCAGACTTTGTAAACGAAGATAATGCAATTGAAAATTATAGGTTTTTCTTAAATGATTATACCAAAATAATTGATAGATTAAGAAATTTAAGAGAAAATATCGCAATATTATATGAAAATATTATTATAAATAATTAATATAAAGAGCATACTTTAATATATTAAAAGGAGTTGATTCAAAAATGAAACCATGCGTCCATTTTGACAGTGGGGTTTGTTATTCACCTGATTGGAAAGAACCTTTTGGAGAAGGGTGTTTATTAAATCATAAAGATTCATGTCCTCATTATATTCCAACTACTTCAATTAAAGTTAAATATAAGAACTGGAAAGGTGAAGTTGGAATAAGAAATATTATTCCTCAAAATATTTATTACGGCAACACAGAATTCCACCCAGAAGACCAATGGTTACTAGATGTATTTGATGTGGATAAAGACGCTCTAAGAACTTATGCATTAATGGATATTATTGAATTTATTAAGGAGTAAAATATGGAAGGTAAATTATTATCTCTAAAAGAACAATTTTGCAATTATTATTGTCAAAATAAAGGTAAATCTATAGATTCAGGTTTTGGTTGTAGTGGAGAAATACATTGTGGGGAATGCGGAGAATATATTTCATGCGATCAACAACAATTTGGTACATTTGTGGAACTTTGTGATGAATGTAAAATCCAAGATTTCATAAAATTTATCAGAGATGAATTATAAAATTAACTATTAAATCATAAAATAAAATTGACAGAAGGGAGGTGACATAAAGAAGAAAGGGGAATAGTTCACAATGAAAGAACTAAAGGAATGGCTGATTAATGAAATTAATTCTATCAATATAGATTATCATAATGAAAGCGTTTATATGTGGAATAAGGGGTTCAAGAAGGCTTTGTTGGAAACTTTAGATGCTATTAAAAGAATTGAAAGTGAAAGAAAGGAGAATAAATAATGTCAATAAGAACTGAACAAATTGATGTGTCATTTAACCTAAAACTTAAAAAAGACCTACAAGAACATGAAACAATCTGTTCTCATTGTGGAGGCACAGGGCTTCAAGTAGATGATAATCCATTTGGACTTAAAGAAGAAAACAGTAAAATTCATTTTCCTTATAAGCAACAAACTATTGTTGGATGCAGACATTGTTACAATGGAGTTCAAAGTAGATGTTTACATTGTGATAAAATCCTTGACAGAGGAACATCTCAATGTAATTGTGATAAATCAAGATGGAAAAGAGAAGAGGAATTATGGGAAAAAGATTTAGAAAAATGGAATAAGGCAAAGAAAATATCTTACGAACAAGCATGTAAAGATTATGAAATGGTTTATATAGATAATTATGATAAATATTTAACTCCTGATGAAATTGGAGAATATTTAGAAGAGTATGATACTATTCATAAAAGTGATTTGTGGATTTATGGCACATATATAATGGAATTATATATGGACGCTTCAGATATTTTAGAAAATGCTTGTAGTGATTTGTATGAAGATGCTAGAGATAATATCTCTAATGAAGATGAAAAGGAACTTCAATTATTATTGGATAAATGGTGTGAAGATAATAAGCAAGGAACTACGAGTTATTATGCTGATTATAAGGTTGGGATATTGTTAGATTAAGAATCTAAACCAAATAATGAATTCAAAGGAAATTAGGAGGAACTAAATATGAAACTTTATGAATTGATTATTGAATTAGAAAAACTTGAACAACAAGGTAAACGTGATTATGAAGTTAAAGTTGTGTTTTGGAGTAATGAAGCAATTGTAGAAGATGTTTCATATAGTGATGCTTCTAAAGAAATAATACTTTAAAAAACCTATTTGATTTGGAGAAAGGAGTTAGTTATTTTGTATATAGTTATTGAAAATCGAGATGAAATTGAAATACTTCAAGACATAAAAAAGATATATCCAGATTTAATTATTGTAAATAATATTTGTGAATTTGCTTCCACAGTGGATAAACTTATTGATACCATATGTGATTATTGCAAGCACTATTATTATGATAATAACGACATAGAACAATGCAAAATTAAAGATGAAAAACTTTAAAAGATAAAATTGATCGGGAAGGAGAGGTTTAATATGAAATATTCTTCAGAGTTAATACATACATTAATTCTTACAGATAATGAATATTTAGCATTACACAATGCTATTAAATTTTATCTTAGTGATGAAATACAAAAAGTAGGAAATACTTGGATTGTTGAAGGATTACAAAATATATTAAAAGAGACAGAAAGTAATTAATAAATCAAAGGAGGAATAATCATAGATATTCTACTATACAACTCAAAAGATGAAGTAGTTACCGCATATACTTCTAACAATCCAGATTATAAAAACAATGACCAAATCACAATCAAAGGAAGTAATAAAAACTATAAAGTAGTTAATATCAATAAATATCATGTTATGGGAAGGGAACAGCATATAGCATTAGAATTAAAGATTCTAAAATGATAAATCATAAATTATAAAGTAAATATTAAGGAGTTGAATAAAATGCTTGATATAAACATTCAAATTTCTCAATTACAAGAACAATTAGAATCATCTAATCAAGAGTTAGATAATATCAGAAAAGAAATTCTTGGGCTAGAAATTAAAAGAGACATAAGGAAGTCATATCAAAAAGAATTGCAAAATCAAATTACACAACTTCAAGCTGATCAATATGACAAAGAAGCACAAAAGGAATTAATTAGAAAAGGATATACTTATATTGGTAAAACTGATGAGAAGAATATTCAAGGAATTTATGCTGAATGCGATAAAGATAAAAGGCATTTACTATTATTTGAATATGGAACTGGAATTGGTTCTACGTATAAAGGTGTATGTCCAGAGTGTGATATTGTGATTGATTTTACTGATTATAAAAGTTGGTAGATTATGTATCAAAATTGCAATATTATCAAATGTATTCATAATCAAGCAAATTCTATTGCATTGTGTTTAGGAGTAAAGAAATTATCTTATGATTATATGAATGTTTGTTGGTTAAATCAAGATATACAAAGCAATAATTTAAATTGTTCTAAATATAAAAAATCTAGTAAAGTGAAATAAGTAATAAAAATATGATTCTTATTTCACTTTACCAATATTTATGAAATAAATAATTTAAAAGGAGTTTTGATTAATGAGAAATAATGTAAATATATTAAATAAAGAAATTTTAACAAATGAGGAATTATCTCAAAAACATTACGAAAGAATGATGGGATTCTTAATTTCAGATTTTGAAGGAAAAGATTTTAATGAATGTGATATTATTCTTAGACAAATTATCAAGGTCGCATATGAGCTATTAAACGAACCTGATGTGATGAAGTAGAAATGATTTGTGAGAGACAGAATGATAGTTATATTGAGTTGGAATTTTGTTAGGGTGGAATTGTGTTAAGTATTGTTTTATGAAGGTTTAGATAGGCAAAATTAGAGGAGGAATAATTATGAAAGAATTTGATTTAGAGTGGTTTAATTTAAAAACATTGAACAAACAAATATCTATTGAATCAGTACATACGGAAGATGGTTTACTTGGAATAAAACTTTTTAATTTAATTGTAAATGATTGTGCATTAGAATCAGCAAAATATTGGAATGGTTATTTGCTTAAAATTAATGATGGAAGTATAACTATTTATTTCAGTGAATGCAAACAAAGTGAGCTTGAAGAATGCAGTCATGTATTACAAATGTTTAGAGAAGGAGAACTGGTGGCAGATATTTTATTGCCTGATGGAGATTCGTGGGAAGATGATAGGATTATTGGGTTTCCTCAGTATTGATTGTGTAGAGTACATAAATAATTATTTTGACTTTATTTGTTAATTAATATATAATGTTAAGTAGATAAGGGATACATATTAATAAATTGTAGAGGAGGTGAAAATTATAGCAAAAGGAAAATCATTATTATCACAAACATCAACTAAGCCTAAGAAAGTAGATAAATACAATGAAGTATCATCCATAGTAAAAGAATATGAGTTTTCGATAGATGATAGAGTTATATTTTTGGGTTTGGTTAGTGACTATAGGGGTTTAGAATGTACTGTTGTGAAAAGAACTATGAAAAAGAAGACGACAGATTATTATTCTGTAAAATTCGATGATGGAAATGTAATTGAATCTGTTGTTTATGGTTTTTTAAGAACTCCTGAACAATATGAATTAGAATTAGAAGAGCAAAAAAACAAAAAAGAAGATGATCATAGTGATTTACCTGAAATTGAGTTAGAAATGATTAAACAGGGGATAGAAAGTCATAAGAACTATCACTCTTGTCTTTCACCATTAAATTTCCATTATATGGATTGTATTTCTTGTACTTATAAATCACAATGTGTATACGAGAACAAATTTGACTATAAAAAAGCTAAATATAATTAAGAGAGGAAGATTATATGCAAGTAACTTTATTAAATCCAGATCAATTAAAAAATATCTTTAAAGAATGGGGAAATTTCGCTGCAACATGTTACGCCACACCTTCTGAATTTGCTGAAAAAGTAGGTAATTCATGTTATCAAGATGAACATTATTCAGGTTCTAGAACTGAGTATATTAAATTTAAAATTGAAGGAATTGACAGAGGGATAAGTGAACAAATTATGCGCCACGAAATAGGAGTTAGACAGAATCCTATTGATGAACATACATATGATGAAAATCCAGTAAATATTGTTAAAAATCTCAAATCATTTAGATATGTTGACATGGAGAATTTTGATTATACAATTCCTAAAACTATTCAAAATAATCCAGAAGCACTAATCAAATATCAGAAATTAATGAGAATTATTAATGAAGAAAGAATAGGAATAAAAGACATATTAGTAAAAAATAATATCCCAGAAAAACAAGCAGTAGAAGATTCAAATTATGTTTTGCCAAGAGCAACTAATACTTCATTATCCATAGCATTTACTTTAGAGGCGTTTATTCATTATTTACATAAAAGATTGTGTAATAGGACTCAAGATTTTCATAGACAAGTAGCTAATCTTATGAAAGATGAAGTATTAGAAATATTACCTAAATTAAAAGATAAGTTAGTTCCTCAATGCGAGTATCTTTTATGGTGTCCAGAAGGGGATAGATGCTGTAAAAAGTATCCGACTAAAGAAATGTTGCTAAAAGGAGTGAAATAATATGCCAATTATAATACCAATTTCAGGCAAGGCAGAATCAGGTAAAGACCTGACTGCCACTCTTCTTAAAATAGAATTACAAAAACAAGGCAAAAGAGTATTAATTATAAATTATGGTGATCAACTTAAATTTCTTTGCCAAAAATATTTCGGTTGGAATGGTGAAAAAGATGTTAAAGGTAGAGAGTTGTTGCAGAAAATTGGCACTGAAAAAGTTAGAGCAAAAAATAATAATTATTGGGTAGATAATGTAATTGAATTGGTAAAAGTCTTTGAAGATGATTATGACTATGTTCTCATACCAGATACAAGATTCGCCAATGAAATTGAGAGATGGGACAATGATTATGAATTTATATCATTAAGAATCGAAAGATTAAATCATGAAAATAAACTTACACAAGAACAAAGATTACATATTTCTGAAATAGCATTAGATACTTATGATTTTGATTATTGCATAAAATGTGAGACTAAAGAAGAAAAAGAACAAGAAGTTATTAAATTTATAAAATATTTGAATGAGAGGGTTGGTGATTAAATGTACATTTATCTTGCCGGAGCACTTACCATACATCATAGAAATAATGAATTCTATAAGGCTACAAATTTGGAGAGATAAATTTAAAACTTGGGCTAAAAATAATTCAGTAAATACATTTGATCCTTGTATTAATTTTCTAAGAGAAATAAATCATACATACGATCCTAAGATTGTGGTTGACCAAAATAATTATTACATTAATAAATCAGATATTTGTATTGTTTGCTTAGATTCTATAGATTTCAGTCCTGGAACTATCTTTGAATTAACTAGATTTAAAGAATTAGGAAAACCAGTTATTGCATTTGGAAGTGATAAACATTGGAGTCCTCATATTAATTCATGCATTAGCAATTATTGTGTAGAATTAGACGGTGCAATTGATGTTTTAGAAAATATGTTTGATCAATTGAATTTTGGAGTTTATAAATAAAAAGGAGAATAAAGTGAATTGAATTATTGTGAAAAAATAAAATGTCAAAGAATTTCATCATGCGATTATCCTTGTGAACCATATACCGATTACATAATAAATTTATCATTAAATAAAGGAAATATAGAAAATAAAAAGGAGAACGAATCAATGGATAATAATATTGAAGAATTTATGGAATTTAGCGTGGGAGATCCTGAATATTTACAAATTTGTAATAATTTAATTTCACCAACTCAAATAATAGACTTTCAAAAATTGCGTCAATATATGATTGAAAAAAATGAAGAATATGCTAAAGAATATGGATTGTGCGAGATTTGTCATGGTGAATTAGAGGAAAGAAAAGAGTCGAGAAGTGAGTATTTTGGGACAGAAAGTTATGAGAGAATGATTATTTGTAATCGTTGTGGAGAATAATACATAAATTAGAATTTAAGAAAGAAGGAATTAATAATGTTAAAAGTAAAACAAATAAATTGTAACAAAAACAATAAGGATATCAAATATCAAGTGAGATTTGGAGTCAAATTAAATGATAATAAAGATGAATCAGGAGTTTTCGCAAAACCTGAATATTATGTATCAATTGAAAAAGCAAAAATTGAAGTAATTACAACATTTAATGAAATTATTAAGGCAATGTTTCCTGATGCAACACATGATGGATTGATTATGGTTAAAGATGTAAAATGTGATTGTGGGAGTAAGGTTAGTTCTGTGAAATATAGCAATGGAGGACAAGAGTTGTTTGGTAGAATGGACGGATTATTAGGTAATGGTCAAGGTGAATTTTTCATTGATATTGTGGAGGCACAGCAAAGCTAGAGCATAATAATAACTCTTTTTTTGAAAATGTGACTTATTTAATTATCGTAGGCCGAAGAGATTAGATCATAGATACAATCTTTCTAATCTCTTTTTTCTTTCCTCTCTAGTTTCATTTTTAGAAGATTGTCCTATATTTTTACTCTCTAATTTTTCTTTATATTGAGGATAAGTCTTTGTGGGAATATCCATCTGTTTTTGCTCACTTTTCCTTTTGAAACAATCAGCAAAACCAGAAAAAGTTACAATTTTCTTTGGTTTGTTGTCTTTAAAGAATTTTTTCATCTTATTCATTAATGCTTTAAAGTCTAAGCGATAATGTGAAACAGGATTTCCCTTAGAATCTTTTCTAACACAATATTCAAGAACTCCCATATTGTAAAAAAAGTAACGAGCTTTTTCTATTGCATAGCGCGATAAATGAGCAACTTCTTTCCATTCATTCATCTGAATTGGAGTCCATTCATTTCTGTCATCAAGCCAGAAAAGCAATTGACTTAGGAATCTTGCATTGTCAAATGAATTATTAGAGAATGGAGTCATATCCCCAGATATAGCCAATAATGTACTGTGTCCCATAGTTTCTTTAATAAAGTTAAATACTTCTTGCTGTGCTTTCATATTAAAAACCTTCTTTCAGCATTTTCCCATAGCAATGCTGAAGACTGTTTACAAATTTTTAAAATCATGATAAAATGACTTAAAGAATTTAATACGAGTCTTCAGGGGTCTCCTAGTTTAGTGATGTGTCGCCACAACTCAAGCACTAACTAGGAGATTTTTTCATTACCTATTCAATTTAGTTAATTTAACTCAATAAAAAAGTTAGTAGCATGTACATCTCTGCACCAAACTACTAACTTTAGCAATCTTACTAAATTATTCACTAAGTTTATACTTGATTCTATCTTAAACTTAGGGTACAATATCTTTAAGAACTAAAAGCTTAATGTTGGTGAGAACATTTTGCCAGAAAACACTTGATCTTTGCAAGAGGTCGAGTGTTTTTGCATTTTATTGAGTTAATTTATTAGAGTTATATATTCGACAGGTTGATACAAATCTCCTTTAAAATATTTAAATTATCCACAGGAATATTATAGCATAAAAAGTTATCAACATGTATATATCTTTTTTGACAAAATGTTTAGTGGTAGGCTGGAAGAGAATTAAGGTAATAAACAAAAATAAAGCACTATCCATTTAATTTTGGATAGTGCTTTTATAATTTAAAATCATCTATTTCACCTAACATTCAATGGCAACCATATTTTCTCCTTAATTTCCAATCTTTCATTTTCCTTTTTCATCTCACTAATCCTATTATCACACTCATCTTTCATTTCTTGTCTTAACACCCTCAATTCCAACATATAACTTTCTCTCAATTCACTAATTTCCTTAATTCTATCTTGTTTTGATTCAACCAATTGCCCTTCTAAAAATACTGATCTATTCTCAGATTCCTTCAATTGAAGTTGTAAATATTTATTGGAATCTTCCATTTCACCAATTGAAAACTCTAATTCATCTACAGACCCAATTCTTTTCTTTATCTCTTCATTTTCTAATCGTAATGTCTCAATCAAATAATTTGAGTTATTGTGTCCGGCCTCTAATTCAATATTCCTTTTAAATAAAGTCTCCGACTTATCTTCTGCTTCTTTTTTAAGTTTATCTGAATCTTTTCTGTTATTTTCAGCAATATCAATTCTTTCTCTTAGAGAATCTAGAGTAGTTTTAAAATCATTTGTTAACGTTTGAACTGTTTCCATATGGAATCTTTTTTGGTCAGCTTCACTACGAGTAATTTCAGTAAACATTTGGACAATTCTTTCTACATGCTCTTTCATTTTCAACATTTGTGGTGTTATGAGTTCAGATATTCCACCTGACTCTGCTTCTAATTGATCTTTCTTTAATCTGATTATATCTAAAAATAAATCTTTTGATTTTAAACCTGTACGAGTTTGAAGTAAATCCCATTCAGTTTTACCTTCTTCATTGTCTAGTCGGATTGATAGGGTGGAAGAGGATGGTTTTTTGGATTCTTCTGATTCGTTCATGGTTGAGGCCTCCTAAATTTGTTTTTAGATTATATGAAAAATGTTTACATTTTAGGTGGTAATAATGCTGTGTTTACTATGTTTACTTGTAAACAAAAGTTTACATTGCGATTTGTATTGATTATATCAAAGAATATTTAATTGAGCAAGAGTGTATAAAAAGTTGTTGTAAAGTATGGGGTAATACGATATAATTTTAATAAAGGCAAATACCCCATACTATATTTTGGGGTATAATATGAAGGAGGTAATTATATTGACTATTCAAATTGTATCTATTGACTGTGGTCGCAATACCGTAAAATTATCAAACAATCAATCATTCAGGTCTGTAGTTGGAGATTGGCATCATAGGGAAATGTCTGACAACGAAGAATATGAAGTAATTATTAATGACAAAGAAAAATATTTTGTTGGACAATTAGCTTTAGATGAAAGTTACGCCGCAATCGAGATGACAACTACATCTAAGATTCATCAGCAAACTCGAACCCTTTTTCTTACTGGAGTAGCTTTATCATTGGAAGAAAATGACAATGAATTATTTATTTGTACTGGTGTTCCTGTAATAGATTTTAATGCAACAACAAAAAAAGCATTAGAAGATTTGTTGTTTGGTAAATATGATATTCAAATCAATGGTAAGCATAAAAAATTTACTATAAATAATCTAAACATAATTCCAGAATCAGTTGCTAGTTTTCAGTACGCTTTATCAAAAGATGAAAGTTTAGCAATTGGAAAAAAAAGAGTTATTGATTTAGGAAGTTTGACAGTGAACCTGTCCTCGTTCAATTTGAAAAAGTTTGTCACAAGAGACTCAGGAACGATCCCATTCGGCAGTATTAAACTAAAAGACAATTATATTGATGATTTTCAATATGTTGACAAAATAGTGGCTGAAATAAGCACTAAATTTACCGACTACGATTCCTCAGACCGTGTATTACTTACAGGAGGAGGAGCTTTACGATTTGGAACCCTATTTAAGAAATATTACAAAAATTTAGAAATATTAGATAATTGTGTATTTAGTAATGTAGAGGGCTACCAACGGATGGGTGTGAAGAAATTATGGGCAAATCAGTAGGTGAACTCACAGGCAGAGTAAAAAGAAAAGGCGTTTATTTTAATTTAGACGATGAAGATGAATTATTACTTTATCAGAAAGCAAATGAGCTTAGAAATTTTAGTAAATGGGTTAAAAAGCAATTAATTAATGATGGGAGTGTAATTAAAGAATCAAAAGAAAGAATAAATGATGATGTTTTGATACAGACTAAAGTAGTCGAAAGAAAGAGGATAGAAAAGGATGAACTTGACGATATGATGATTTGAGATGCAACTATAATAGTTGTGTCTTCTTTTTTGTTGTGGATAGTATGTAGGAATGGTTGTGGTATTGTTTGTGGTAATTAGATAGTATGTAGGAAAATATATAGAAGAGTATGGGGTATAAAATTAGTCCTGAGAAATCAAGTTTTTATTTTTACCATTTATTGCTATACATAACGTACAAACAATGCTCAATAAGATTAATCATGAAACATTTTCAGACATTGAAAAAGATTGAGGGTGATTATCTAAATGCTCAATAAAGTAGAAGTAGAAATATTGCAACATATGTTGCAAAACAAATTAACCGATCAAATCAATAGTCGTACTATCCGTAATATCAGTAAGGGGATTGAGATTAATTATTTCAGAACTAGAAATTATGTAAATCACTTGAAACTTCTTGGGTTATTGGACTCTGGATTTAAGGAGTTGAACAGTGGAACTTTTTACATCACAAACAAAGGAGTTGAAATTATTGAAACAAAAACTTGAATGGATTCCTGAGAGTATTGTATATTGTGAAAATCGAGAATGTTTTCTATGGAGATCATTAGAATTTTATGCAATTGGAGTTTTGTGGAAGAAAACTAAGGAGAGAAAAGATTTTCAATTAAGATGGATGCCTTGGATTTATGATGAACTTGAGAAAATTAGTGACGAAGTTTATTTTAAGAGGAGTGATTATTGTGACAAGAATAGACCAAATCTTAAAAAGAAAACCTTTTGTAGTTCCTAGTGAATGTCCTGAATGTGGTTCTAAAAATATTATGGGATATGCTCAAGTTGTCACTCATGCTTATATTAATTTATCTGATATGAGTATTGATGAAATTGATTCAAGTAGCGATGTTGAATTATATGATATTGATCCTAGATATTGGGATTATTATTGTAATGATTGTGAAAATGAGTGGGATGATTATGGGCAAGGGAAATTAAAAGCAAACAATTAAGGAGGAATAACTAATGCTTAAACAACTCATATCTGATTTCCAAAAGCAAATTCATAGTATTTTTGTAGGTAGGGCAATTGTTAGACCACCATTTATCAATGAAGAAGAATTAATCGATTTTACTGTTAAATTAACTGATATTGATAAGAAAACTGTGGCAAGAGTATTGGAAGCTGAATTTGTTTTTCTTAGATTGAAAGGAGTTGTTGACAAAGATAAAGAGGAATAAAGGGTAATTAAGCAAAAAAAATATCCCTCATATAGAGGGATAATATCCTAATTCAATAAACTTGCCAATGTTAAAAGTCCTGAGTAAACCATTCCAGAACCCAACAAAATATAAGGTATTGTAATTAATGGCATAATCTCATCTCCTTTAAAATTAATTATGACTGTATTATCACCAACAATCATAAGAAATATACAAAAGAGATGAGATTATAAAATTAGGTATAATTATGCTAAATTTGTTCGGCATAACGAGTTATACCTAACAATATGCTACGGGTCATTCAATTTAGAACTCATTTATCCTATTCCCTTAAAGTAAGGAGTGGTAATTTATGTTAAAGAAAAATTCAATCAAAATTCACTTAAAAAAACATTGGATTAAATATTTACAAGGAGGATTAATGGTTGGTTATATCATCCTATTTGATCCTTCTGTAGCACTTGGAGTAGAAACAATTACTGAAACATCAGATAAATTTTACAGAAAAGTATTGGGTCTTGGTAGAGCAGTAATCCTTATAAAAGGAGGATTGGAAATAGTTCAACATTCTTTAGCAGGTGATTTTCAAGCTTCTAAAAAAACTGCTTTAAGTTATTTTGGCATGTACGCTCTTTTACTGTTACTTCCTTATGGATTAGATCAAATTGATTCTCTAATAGGGGGATTAAAGTAATGGTGGTAAATTATGCAGATTGGTTTACGACATCTATCAAGACTGCACTCAAAGAAAGTGTTACTGAAAGCTTCAATTGGGTTATGACAGGAATTATTTCAAATATTGTATATATGTCTCACGCAGTTACTTTAATTGGTTGTGGAGTACTTATAATCCTTTACATTGGAGGTTATAAGTCAGGATTGCAAAAGGTTGGTATATTAATTGTTACTAACACTATGATTAAATATTTGTTGGGATGAGGAGGTTATCAAATGAAGGGAATTAAATTAAGTAATTATTTTGAAATTATTAATCCTGAATATATTTATCTAAAATTAACTCCAAATAATTCCATTGAGAACAAAAGCACAGATCGAATTGCTAAATCAATTTCTACAATATTTCAAGGTGTGTCTCGACATATCAAAGTAGAGGAAGGAAAATTAATTAAACTTTATCCATTTAAAAGACAATTCATGGTTGGAACCAAATACAGTTATCAAATGCCAGAAAAAGTATCATATTTCATCTTTATTGAAAAAGAAAACGTAGAATTCTATTTTATTATTCCAAAAAATTACTTATCTTTATTGAAAGAGAAGATTAAAGATTCATGGGCAAATGTTACTATTAAAGAAGTAGATACAATTCCTATATTTAGTGAAAAATCAACTAAATATCAATTAGTTTATTCTAAAGAAGATGCACTTAGTTTATCTATTGATAAACGTAGTAGCGAACTCCTTAATTCAAATCTTAATGTTATAGACGTATTAGAGGAAGATGATAAAGTAGGGATATTCTATAATTTTATTCCTATCAATCAATTTTCATGGAAATCTGAGTATAAAAACACAATTCAAAAAGTAAGAGATGGATTGCCAACCGATAGGCAAAAGATAAGTGTAAATTTCCTATTTAAATTTCTTATTACTATTGTTGTTGAGATTAGTGATTTATTAGGAGAAGTTACTTCTGGAAAACCTTCTAAAAAGAAAGGATTGTCCACTGATAGTTTAGTGCAAATGGAAAGAGTTATTGAAAGGATGAATAAATCAGCAGTTAGTAAATCAACTTATTCTAAAGCAACAGATATTATTTTAAATACACAAATTATTATATTATCAGAAAGCATAGACAAATTAAGGGAGATTAATCATGCTAAAAGTCTATCACAAAGTTTTGAGGTAATAAATGAAGAAGATGGTGGTAATTCTCTTAAAGCAAAATATTACAGTCAGAAATTTAATCCTAATGATTATTCTATTAAAGGTGCAGAAATTAATAAAATTTCATCTGGAGAATGTCAAAATTTTATTGCTTTAGCAGGTAGAAAAATTCTTGATAGATTTAATTTTATTGATAAAGTTAATACTCAAGAAACACAAGTTCCAGAAGATTTAAGGACTGGTATTATGTGCGTGGGAATAAACACGTACAGAGGTATTCAGCAAAAGGCATTTCTTAGTACAGATAAAGAATATCAACAATTGTGTTTGGTCTTGGTTGGCCCTACTAGAGCCGGTAAATCTGTACTAATTTCCAACCTCGCACGAAATGCAATGGAACATGAGGAATGCTGTTTAATTTTTGATTTCATAGAAAATTGTGAACTATCAATGGAAATTGCTAGTGTATTTCCTGATGATAGGGTTAAAATTATTGAATGTGGAGATATAAGCAAATTACAGGGTCTTGGTTATAATGAAGTTGGTATTGATTCTGATGTATTTATTCAATATGATAATGCTAAAAAACAAACTACTCAATTATTAACTCTAATTAATTCTGTCAATGCAGATGAAAAAACTCTTGCACCTAGAATGGAAAGGTATCTCACAGCATCTTCATTAATTGCATTTATTCAAGGTGGAAGCATTAAAGATGTTTTTGATATTTTAGTAGATCATTCAATAAGAGGTAATTTTATTCACAATGTCCCGTCAAGTCAAAAAGATAATTTATCAGAATACCTTTTTGCTCTAGAAGAATTAGATGAGGTAAATAAGGAAGGATATGTAACTGGCACTAAACATTCATATATCACTGGAATTTTAGATCGTTTACAAAAACTTAAATCAAATACTTATATGGAATTGATGTTAAAAAAAGGTACTGAAGACAATATTAATTTAATTGATGAACTTCAAAAACCACAATTAATATGTTTAAGAATGCCAGAATCAATGTTTTCAACTGATGCAGAAAGAGATGTTTATTGTACTTATTGGATGACTAAGCTGTGGTTATCACTTCAATTAAGAGCAGAAAAATTTAGAGATAAAGGAGATAGAATTAAGGTAAATTTATTTATTGATGAATTATATCAAGTCAATCATACTGAATTATTTTTAACTGAGAAATTATCGAGACTTGCCAAGTTTCGGCTTAAACCGATTATTTCCTGCCATTATTTGAACCAGATCAAAGGAATTAGAGATGAATTGAGAAGTGCAAATGCAAGTTATATGTTATTATCTGGATGTGATAAGCAGAATTATAATGAATTAAAAGATGAATTGCAACCATATGAGATGGAGGATTTATTGAAGTTGCCTAGATACAACTCTTTAAATTTGATCAAATGTAAAGAAGGTTATGCAAAGTTTATTACTAAATTACCTGCTCCTATAAAGGAAGTGTAATTATGAGTATTTTTATGGATATACTAAGGAATAATAGATATTTTATTACTATAATGGTTTTATTAATTTATTTGTGTAGTAGGAAGTATTTATATAGTGAGAATGATACTTGGATTATGCCTGTTGAGGGAGTAATTACGCAGGAGTTTAAAGGCGATTTGCATCATGGAATTGATATTGGATGTGGGACTGTTTCCATCCATGCTTCTCACGATGGATCGATTTCGTTTTCTGGATGGAAAGGCGTATATGGAAATTGTGTTATGATATCACACGACAATGATATAGAGACATTATATGGACACAATAGTGAGAATTTAGTCAAAGTTGGGGATAAGGTTAAACAAGGGAATATTATTGCAATTAGCGGAAATTCTGGAAGGAGTTTTGGGATACATTGTCATTTCGAGTATAGGAAAAATGGTATTTGTTACAATCCATTAGATTTTATGAATAAGAATACAGATATTAGTAAGAGTGATAAGGAGAATAATATTCCAGATTTTGATGCTAATAAATATTTACCTCAGAATATTGATGGGTTTAAAGATGAGTAGTTGGACATGCTCATCTTTTTTAATAAAAACATATGAAAAACTATCATTAAATATTTGCATTTGACATAGAAATGATTATAATAGTGTGAAAGGGTTGATTTGATATGATTTTTAAATTTGATAAAAGTGGAAATATGGAAGATATAGGAATGGAAGGAGATATTGATATGGCAAGAAAAGGTAAGGATTGGAATAAGTTTCAACAGATGGATGTTGGTTTGGTTAATCAGGTTAAGGAAGAGGTTTTAGGGATGGTAAATGAGGCAGTCAGTCAAACAGCAGTTGGGTATCAAGAGGCGATGGATGAGAATGATGAGGATATGGTACAACAACATGAAATGGAATTAGTTAAAGAAATGGAATCTGAGAGTGAAAAATTTTTGGAAGAACTAAGACCTGCTTTTGGTAGTTTGAGTAGTTTAAGTGGACAGGTAAAAGAAGAAACTGATTTTAGTGGCGAAGATGAAACTGAAGAAGAGAAAAGTGAAGCACAAAGGAAGAAAGATGAACTGGCGAAAAAAAGAGAACTACGCAAACTCAAACAAGAATTAAAACAAAATGACTTAAAATTAAAAGAAAGTACAAATTGGTCATTTTCTCCAGTAATACCTGTGTACAATCAAGGAGAAATTACCAAGTACATTTGTACAATTTCTTCATTTGATCTTGCCTCCTATTTTGAAAACTCAATTATACGCTTCATTCCTAGCATTCAGAGGGGAAGTGTCACAACATCATCGGGTAAAGAAAAGGATAATTTTTCCAATAAACATGTAAATGATATTTTTCAAGCTTTTACACAAAAGAAAATTTTTGGAAATACAATTGTCTTAAATTATTCAACGAGCAACGAATCAGATTTAGTGTATAATCAAGAGGACAATAGTATTACAGGAGAAGGATATTTACAGGGAATAGATTTTAGTCACCGTGCTAGAGCTTCCATAAAATGGAAAAACGCTTGGATTAAACATCCAGACCAATATGATGATCCTAGACAATTTTATTTTAATTGCGAAGTAAATGTGGTATCTGACGAAGATGCGAGACAAATGTTCGCGGAATTGAACAATTTTTCGCTTAGAGTCAACCCCACAAGAACACATTATCTTGATAATAGTAATTATGCTAACAAAATTGCAAGAAGAATTGAAAAAGAGTCAGATTTAAAAAACAAGATCGAAACAGTTAGCACAACAATTAAGGGTTCTAGCCATAATATTTGTAGTTATGGAGTTTTAACAAATGCAATCAAAAAAAATTATAAAGAACCTCAAACTAAATTAGATCAAACAAATGTTGAAAATTGGTTAATAGAATACATTGATGAACTTGTATCAATCTTTCCACAATTCATGGCGAATTCCGATTTAGAATCTAAGAATAACTTGAAGAAATTATATTTCACAATTGAACCTTTAGCAATTGGTGCGATGATAGCATTAAGCGCAGTTTTAAAAGATGATCCTGATTGGAAGACCAAACTTTCTAAATTAGCAAATGATGACTTCTTTTTAAGAACTGATAAGCGTTGGAGGCCAGTATTGAAAGAAGGAGGGAAAATTATCAATGGAACATCGAGTGTAAAGTATTTTAATGAAACTGTAATTAATTGGTGTACTAAGTAAAAAAGCGTAAAAAATAAGGCAATGCAAAATCCAACTAAGGATAATGTACTGCCTTATTAAGTTTATATTTTATTTTTAGTTGGATATAATTTTATGCTTTTTAATTGCATCACACCATCCCAATTCTGTACCGATGTTTAAGTATTTCCACACAGTGCTTTTCCCAATTTGTATTTTTTCGGAAATTTCTATCTGATTTTTTATTCCACTATTCCATAGTTCACATACTTCTTTAACTAAATTACTGTTGCAAGCGTATTCATGACACTTTAGCCAGTCAACGTCATTTTCTTTAAACCCTAGTAACATAGGCAACCTAGACTTCATTATACTGTTCTTAACCCATTCTAATTCACTTTTTCTACAATCAATTACTATATAGTTCTTGATTTTATTTTCTCTTGCTAACCACTCTTTGTTTAAATCATTTTCTTGAATAGTTTCCAACGAACCCCAATTACCAGTGGATTGCTTATAATGTTGCGATCCCATGGTCTCACAAATAATTCCATTAATTTTATCTATGTAAAAATCATATTTAAATTTTTCACACCATTTAAAAGTTGTTTTTGAGAGTTGTGTTATGAATACTTGATCCAATACTTGTCTTAATAAATTCGCTAAGAATTTTTCACTATAAGAAATTTGATCTGAACAAATTTTGCACGAGAAACCTTTTGTCGCTAAATCTGTAATCTTTTTCTTTCTCTCAAAACCACAATCAGGACATTTCATTAATATACTTTCATTTGAACCAAAAGAATACTTATTGGCATCATCTTTATTTATAAAATACCGTACCAAATGGTGATGAGTTATTGCGAGGCAATTACACTGAACGCATTCAATACTACCCATATAACCTTTAAAATTATTAGTAAAACGGCATATATTTTTTATTTCTGGTTCATGTTCAGGATGATCTAAACACTTAAAATAATAACCCCTTTTACCTTTTCTTTTTAAACCATCAGATCCACGACTAACGTCTTTAGGACTTAATATATTTCCATATTTATCAATGTTTTTCTCATAGAACCAACGTGATAATAATTTATCTGCGTCTTCTTTTGATAAGTTTTCATAGCACCAATCATAAAACGACGAACCTTTTATAGGGCTTCTAATTTTACCACTTCTACTATTATAACTAGTATCTTTATAAATATATTTGCCTTGATTACTTTTTATATTAGATAAATAACTTTTCCATTTAATGTTTTCAAATATTTCTCCTGAAATATCACATTGTACATTTACAAGTTCATCAGAATTATCGCTTAAGTCTTCAACTTTAACTAATAATTTTGTTCCTTTTTTAACATTTATTCTTCCTTGTTTGTCTACTCGTCTAGGTATTTCATAACCCTTGTTTTCAAACCATTTTATATTTTCTCCTGATAAAGTCACCAAAACCTCTTTTGTTATTAACATAAATCTATCCCCTTTCTTCTACTCAAAAAAGTTTTTAAAAAATGGATAAAGAGACTGTGTAGTAGCACAATCTCAATGTTTTACTTCAATAAATTTGGCCTAACTTATTGAAAACCATATAAAATTCATTCTTAAACCTAATCCACAAAACAAAAAGAGAGCACCCAATCGCACTCTCAGCTAAATCAATATAAAATTATAAAATAAAACTAACTTCTATCTGCCTCATTAAACATATTATTCCCTATCCCTCCTCACATAACCCACTAATCCAACCCTTCCTAATCCCTATTAACTCCACATTTACTACACTTAATTTCACCATCTGCATATTGCATTCTCATAAAGTCATGATCACATCCACAAATCAAAACCCTCTTCTTGCCACTCAAAACATCCTCTAAAACTTCTAAACCATCTTCCATCGAAACAACATCCCTATCCCTATTCTCCATCACCAACAAACTCAAACCAACCTTCCCTGAATATTTACCCATCATCTGTTTTAATTCTTCTTTCTTTTTAGGTGTTAATCCAGACATAATAATTCCTCCTATTCCATCTTCTTATTCAACAACCTATAAGCATACAAACATCTCTTCAAAAACTCAGGACTAATAACATTATTTTTCCTATCCTCTAAAAACTGTTTTGATTTTTCTTTGCTAACAATAAAAACTCTATTATTATTACAATTATTCATTTTTTCCTCCAAAAACTCAATTATCCTAAATCCTACCTCTTTCATACTCAAACATGCTTCCATTTACTCCGTTTTCCTAACTCATAAATCCATTAAAAACATACTTTTATTGGATTATTAAAACTATCTAAACTGCAGTTTAGATTAGTATAATCACAATGAATAATGGTATAATATACATGCACATATTATCAAATGATTATAACTAAGATAGGAGGTATTAAATCAATGTCTGAATATGTATATTCAACTGGAGACATAAGCATAAATTCTCAAAGGAATCCAAATATCCCAATAATTTGTCCAATATGTAAAAGTGAAAATGTTAAACCGTTTAACATGGTTGCTTGTTTTCGTATAGAATCACCAGGGATTATAATAAATCATGCACCAACTATTACACAAATGTGTTATGATTGTGGTTATCTTATGTTCTTTATGAGAATTAAAACTGAAGAAGAAAAATTAAAAGATACCGAAGAAAATGAAAAATGGAAATAGAATAATTTCTAATTCTTATATTGATACTCCTAACTGTTTATTGCAGTTAGGAGTATTTGTTTATTCACCAATAATCCACTGCCTATCTCAGCAAATTACCAATAAAAGTTTCTAAATATAATAATATAATACAATAATTAAATTAAGTTTCTTGCCTTCAATTCATCGATCCTATTATGTATACTTTTTAATACGACATCCGATTGAGACAACATCTTAAAATTCTTATAATCTTTCTTCTTTAGATTGATCTCCAACAATTCATTCATGTGATCAATCTCACTACTAATCCATTTATCTAAGACTTTAATTTTATCTACAATCACCATATATTCTTTAGGTAATGTAGCATCACGATAAATGTAGACTGCATTGAAAAGATCACTATGAGCATAATCCCTTAAAATATTCACCAATGTTCTATAATTCATATAATCCGAATCTAATCTCACTTGTCTCATTTCTTCACAAATCTTAATAATCATTAAAAATTCCTCCTTGATGATAAGGCCATCACCCTTTATTTATATAAACACTCGATAGGAAAGTGTAGATACCATTATTAAATTTTACGTGCTAGTTGCGATAAGTTTTCAAGTTCTTTTGCAAAATATTTATATTTTTCTTCTAATTGCCTTTTAACTTCTTTTGCAATTAATTCTTCCAAAATTTCCATTTGTTCATCAATCTTCTCCATTGCTTATCACCTCCTTTCAACTAAAATATTAATTATTTACTAATCATGTGTCTCTTCTTCTTCTTCTTTGTAATTATCAAAAATCTTCTTAACTGCTTCTATTCCTCCTAACATTTTAATAACTTCTTCAGTCGATAGATTTAATTTTATAGTTTCCATTTTATCACCTCCTTAAATTAATATAAATATATTAAGTTCTCTTAACTGGAATATCAAACATCATCCTAAAAAACTCCTCATATCCAATATGATAAACTTTCTCCTGATCTAACTCATCTTCTTTAAAATCATACCAACTTTTATAAATTGATATTCCATTATAACTTAAATCAATATCGTATGGATCTGTGACTTCATCATTAGGCAGGACATCTTTTATTAAAGCATCTTTCATTTGAATAATTGGTTTACATAAATTTTCTAAAATATTTACGATTTCTACATCTGTCTTTGCATTTTTTATTTCTTGGACAAGTTCATTAATATAGTTTATTTTCATGTTTGATGCTCTTTGATTACTATATTAACCTCTTCCTCATGACTATGAACTTTATTTTCAAATTCAACAATTATTGGTTTAAAATGATTTTGTAGATGGCATCTTTTATCCCAAAATGCCTCAAAGCAATACTCAGTATTAGTACAGTGTCCACAACAACAATCTGAGTCGAATCCTTGACTCCAATTTTCTTTATATGGATTCCATTTTGATTTAATACACCAAATATGATCTTTATCAATTTTCTTATGTAAAGTTTGCATTTTTGTCCAATCAATGTCTATATATAATCTTCTTATTGCTATCATGTTAATTCTCCTTTATATAATAATTATTTATGTATTTTGGTTATATTGCGGTTGGGAGTGGGATAGGGTTTGATTTTAATACCTCATTTATCTTATCATCTATAAGTTTTTCATATGTATTATCTTTATCATTTGTCCAATATGGTATTTCAAGATAATAATATCCTTTTGATTTAGCATATATTCTTTTATATCTGTCTTTTAATTTTTGGTAATGTAACTCATATTCTGGTGTGGTATTGCTAATTTTAGCTTTTTTCTTATGCCATCCACATATTTGATAGTGTTGCATTCCCATAACTTCAATAATTAATTTTAGCTCTTCAATTTCATTATCAAAAGGCAAAGTATTATTTTTTCCTTTTTTAGAGTTAACGGGAATAATTGTACATTTATTTTCATGTAAAATTTTAAATTTTAATGTTTCAATATACAACCTTACTTTTTCTTGTAGAAAACTTTCATCTCTTTCTCTTACACAATCAGGACAACGAAAATCACAAATTGTAGAACGAGATATCTTTCTTTTATAATCTTCGTGTTTCCCCTCAGGACATTTCCACCACACTTCTTCATTAGAATACGGAGAATATTTATAAGGAAGTTTTTCATTTTTATCACCCCATACTTTAAAAGCATTAGGGAATATAGTACCTAAACTATCTAATTGATGAACCTTGCCGTTCCTACTTGTGCAAAATGGGCATCTTCTTCCTTCTGTGAATTTAGCACAAGTAATGTCATAACTCTCATGATAGCCTTTATCTTGACATTTAATCCATATTTTTTTACTTTTACTACTACTATTGTGAGATATTTTCCAAGGATTAATATTAATATTCTTTTCATAATCCCAATACTTTTCTAAGAAATCTTCACCTATGTTATCTATTCCCCATTGGGCAAAGGAATTACATGCATTGCATTTCATACTTCCTTCCTGTCCACTTGAAAAAGAATTAATATTTTTTAATTCACTTTTATGTACTCCTTTAGGACATTTAAAGTAATATTTTTGATTAGAACAACCATATCCAATTTCTTCAGGAGAACAATCATTTAATTCATAATCCCATCTATCAGATGCCTCTTGTTTATTGTTTTCTATACACCATTTTTTAAAATTTATATATTTATTATCTCCGTTATTCGTACATAGTTTGCAATAATATTTACCATCATTATGTACATGCTTTTTATATGCTGCCCAAATCATATTTTTTAATATTTTACCACATCCGTCACATTCAATATCCACTTTTGTCCCACTACTATCCATTAAATCTTCTACTTTTACAGTAATTATAGTACCTTTTGGAACTGACCATCTGTTGCGATTAGCAACCTTAACTCTTGGTATTGGATATCCGATGTTCTCGTAGTGTTTAGTATTATTAGTTAATTCTGTTTCTACTTCCTTTGTCAACAATCCCATTATTAATTCTCTCCTCCTGATCAGGGAGGCGTAGCTACGCTATGTAAACTTGCAAGTTCTCTCCTGTACATTTTATTTATTGATACATAATAAATATTTACTTTAAAAATCCCAATCTTCTTGGTTTTCAATTTGCTGTAATTCTTTTATTTGGTTTCTAATTTGTTCTGGTAATTTATCAATCATAACATCCCATTCAGCTAATTTATTAAACAATCTTTTCATTTGATAATCTGTTTTATAATCATAAATACTACATAATAAACCATAATAATGAAAATAATAATTAAAAACATTTTCTTTTGAATCATTTAGAGTATCTTCCATAGTTAAACTTCCTTTCTATCACCTAAAACTTGACCAATTACCACAACTAATATTTATCGGTTCAAACATATACATAATTCTTCTTCTCTTGTTAAATATAATTGATATTTCCTTTAATCCTTTGTGTTTCCCATGTTTATGAAACCACATTCCCTTATTTCTAATTTTAGTTGTGTTTTTAGAATTCATAAAACACCACATCCTTTTATTTGTGAGTTTTGTAATTAATAAGCAGAGTATAAACCCCTCTGCTATGGGTTTATCTACAAACTAATTCCCAATATGTAGCTTAAACAAATCCTTTTTATCATTAAATGGATTAATATAAAACTTATAATCAAATTCAAACGCACGTTCATTATCCGACTGAATATTTAATGTATTTACCATTTCTGCATTTGGTATCTCAATTTTGAAATCCATATCTTTGCGAGTCTCTTCCTCTCTAAACGAACCACTACAAATAATTTTACAAGGAATATTATTCTTACTTCCAAATGTAAATGTCTTATCCTTACCACCTAATAAATTATCATAGTCAGATAATTTTTCTTCTTCTCCTAATTGACTCAACATATCTGTATTTAGACTTGCATCTCGAATTAAAAGACAATCAGAATTAGAATTATTATTTTTAAGAAATTCTGTATTATAGAATAATGAATTTTCTTTTAATGTATCCAAATTGGCTAAAAGTTTTCCATCTTTATCAAATACCATTACATTCATTACATATTTAAAAAACAATTTCATTTATTATATCCTTCTTTCATAATTTTTATTTACATGTTATTGATCTAATTAATATGTCCAACTACCTAAAACTATAACTCACCATCTGATGACTTTCATCAGGATAAATTTTAAATGTAATATCACCAGTTCTATTACCATCTTCTCCCATACCAACAGTATATTTAACATCCTCTAAACTCATTCTTGCAACAAATATTCTACCATTCATTTCATCTACCATAGTGTCTCCAGTTAATTGTAGATATTGTTTATCATCAACTGTCACGACCTCAACTTGTGCATTAGTAATATTTTGATTCATTTTATATTTACTTTTACTTTTAGATTAGTGGTTGTGAACTTTGTAATTTATGTATTGATATTTGTTAGTACAATCATATATTTTCTCACCTCGCTTTCTCTTGTCCTTACTATACCACTAGCAAACAATGTTGTCAAGTATAAATTTTATTTTTATATTTATACGAATGTGAAAGAAAAAGGGAATTTTACTTCCCTTTAATTAAAATCTTCATCCTTCTCACACATTGGTTTCCATATATACTTAATTACAAATTGGCAAAAATCTTCAAATGCTTCTACATCATTTTTACCTGCAAATTCTGTTGTTCCTAATTTATGTCCAGTAAGTCTGTTAAATTGTTCTGTTAACTCTTTGTTTTCAGCACTCTGTATAATACATTCTGCAAGTGTCATAATAAATAATCTCCTTCTCTATCGTGCTAAAGATATATTTCCAATTCTAGCATTAGGAAAATCTAATCGAGCTAATTGTTTAGCATGTTCTTTAGACTCAGCTATAACTTCAAAAACATCCCAATAGTCCTTGGAAAATATAATAATAATCGAATATTTTTTAATTTTCATATTTAATCCTCAAAGTTTTCCAAAAACTCTTCTTCTGTTGGTAAATCATCCAAATCAAAACTAATAACCTGTTTAATAGGATAATAGGTTTTATCATGGACAGTGATTGGGTTTTGTTGTTCTTGTATAGAATAAAATCTTTCAGTTTCATTTAATGGAGTTTCATTAGCCCCTTCATACACCTCAAATAAATTCTTATCTAAATCAATTACATAACCCCATCTACATGATAATGAATCTTTTGCAAAAATAAGGTTATCAGTTAATTTTAATTTCCGATTAGAATCCTGAATTAACTGGAGGATTCCAGAACCAGTATCTTTCGAATTTTCAGGATATAAATCTTTGAATTTGCTTGATATTTCCATAGGTATAAGTTTTTCATTTGGATCTTTTCCTGCTTCAATCCACATTTGTTCTAGTTCCTCTTTTGAAATAAAACTTAATGCTTCAATTTGATTTGTAAATTTTGTTTTATCCACTTCATTTTGCAAAAAATCCAATATTTCTACTCCTTGATTTTCTGGTTGACCATCCCATTGCCCATATTGGGCTACCTTATATTCACCATTTTTAACTACACAAATTAAATGTCTTGTTCCCATTTTACATTTCTCCTTTATTGTTGCATTGCATCTAATCAATTATAGTGGACAAGCATATGATTGTCAAAAGGTAATAAATAGAAGGGATAAAGGGAAATTAATTCCCCTTTATCCAATTTTCACTACCTACTTTTCTTCATTTCATCAAATTCTCTAATAACCATTGGATTCACATATGACATGACTTTGTTTATAAATTCATCTGTCAAATTCATAGTAACCACTAAAACAAATTTAGATTCCTCACTATGACTAACAATATCACTTTCTGATATAAAGTGCTTAGTCTTCTGAACAAAATCTTCATATGGTATCTTATCAATCATTACATCCAATCTGCAATTGTCTGAAAAACTACAATCTACTTCATTTCCAATATCTTCCCCTAAAACTTCATTTAATACCTCAGAAATAACCGCATGTAACATAATATTAACACTCTCCTTGCTTCAGATGGACTTATTATAGCATGATTTAGGTGTGAGTGCAAATAATTTTATTTCTGTATTAAATGATAATTGATAATTGATAATTGATAATTGAACATGTAATTGAATATATTATCTAATTTAATATTATTGTATTTATTAAAATGTTTATCATATTAATTATTATTATGTTTATCATTTATAAAACATAATTCAAATCATAATTAATATTAATAAAAACATAAAGTTAAAAGGTAAAAAATAAGGGAATCTTCATTACAAAGACTCCCTTGAGGATGAAAGAAAGAGTGTATAAATGAAAATGAATCACTTATATTTGTTATGATATATTATTTTAGGATTTATGTCAATGGGGGTGGGGGGATTAATCCTCACAAATAATAAAGGGATATCCTTCTCCATCCATTCCAAATTGTTCTTTAATTATCTTATTCGCTCTGATTCTCTTCAAACCATAAGAATCTAATATTTCCTTCAACGATTTCTTAATCTGAACTTCTGTTGTAATATACAAATATTTATCTCTTAATTTAATCACAATTTCTCTTTCAGTCGCATATCCATGTTCCTCAATTAATTCAAAAATTGCTTTTACAATATTAAGAGTCCTTTCATCACTTTTCTTAGTTGTTGTTCTATCAACCACCTGATATGTACCTTCAATATTTTCAGTTACTTTTTTATATTGTGGGTATAATTCATTGGCAATTTCCAATCCCTCGGTTCTATAAAACATTTCCCTACTAACACCTTTCATAGTATAGTGGTTTTCCTTCCATTGCTTACCACGTTGTTCAATTTCAGGAAATTTATTTACAGTATATGAAGGAATAGAGAAGAAGTTAATGTGATTATTTTTATCTGTATTAATACTTATTGCCTTTGCTCGTTTTAAAAATCTTTCAGGTAAATCTGCATCATCTAATTTATTAAGCAATTTATGATAAGTTAAAACAACTAATTTTTGATATATTTTATTTATAGAATTAGGACTAATCCTCATTTGTTTAGCAAAATAATTAGCACTAGTAAAAAATACTACATGACCTTCTTCATCTGTTAAATTTTCATTCCGTACATTATCCATAGCAATCCATATTAATTTTTCAAGATAATGTTTTATATTTTTAATATTCTTATTAGCTTGAGGGCAGTTTTCTTCAAATTCTAAATCACCATTTAATACTCGTAAATTTTCATGTAATATTTCTTTTTGTTCTTTCTGCCAATCTGTTTCCATGATTTCAAGATTAAACATTTCCTTAATAAATTTATAAGTTTTTGGTCTACTTTGAAAATTAGCTAATCTTTCAATGACTCCAATAATATTATATGTTATTCCACAATTACTACTATGACATTTATAAATCCATGCTCCATCACCAGCTTGAAATATTCCTGCTGAATTGTTATTATCATTGTGAAATATACATTTAATAGAACTTGGATAATGAAACTCTAATAATTCTCCTAAATTAATCTCTTTTCTAATATAATCTATGAATTCTTGATTTGTCTCAAATATCTTCTTATCTCCTGAACCATATTTCTCTTTTAAATACTTAATATTTCTATTGCTTATTGCTTCAATGGTATAAGTATCAGATTTGGGTAATGGGGTTTTAGGGGTACTAGATAATATAGGTATTATTATATTATCTTTTATTATATAGTACCCCTTTTCTCGAATCACTATTATTGAGAAAATTAGATTTATTATTAGATTGTTGTTTATTTTCATTTACCTCTATATCTTTACTTAATTCTATAATATTGTTACTATTTAATATATTATTATTATCAAAAGGTATTGTTTTACCTGCATAGTAGAATCTATTTAGATTTTTACAAGATGGATCAGATTCACCCATCATTTTCATAAAATATAAATGTATTTTCTTTGCTGTATTAAAATCATCTATTACTTTATCTAAAATAAATACTAATCTAAATTTATGTTGCTCTTCTTTATGATTAAAAGACGTATATATAAAATTAGGTATTAAATTTATTTCTTTACAATGTCTAACCATGTCATCATAACTTTTATGTTGTTCACTTCCTACTAAAAATCTAACTTTTGTCTTTTTACCTTCAATTAATTTTACATAATCATCAAGAATAATATCATCAGTTAAATTTCCTTCATTATCAATATCAATCATGAATACTTGTTGTGACTTCCATTCGCTTTCTTGTCCACCACAGTATGAAGGTCTTATTGTTTTTCCTGCAAGAATACTTTGTTTTATTTCTTCGATGGAATATTCTTTTCCTGTATCAATTAACATTCTTTTAGTTATTATTCCACCATCTTTACCTTGAGGTTTTGAATTGTAACCTACTTTGTCAATTACCAGTTTTAATTTCATTTTTCAACATCTCGCTTTCTTTTTTAATTTATTAATTGTTTACTCGCCAAAAAATAGAGAACTAGCAGGATAAGATGCGAGTTATCCTTTAATAATGAATGGCCTATCCATTACTCCTGCTAGTTTTGTGTATATTTCAACACAAAAAGAAGCACCATTTCTGATGCTCTAATTTCTATTGAAATATTAAATTATCTAATTACCAACCCAAATCATCATCAATAATATCTGTCTTCTTACCCTTCACAAATCTATGTTTCCAGTAATCATCCTTTTGGTATTCTTCTTCATCATCCCAACCTTCACCAAGATTATAAAAATTATCTAAACACAAATGTCTAAATTTATCAAACAATTCGTATGCTATGACTTTTTCACGTTCAGTTTCATATTAATATTTATATAATACTTTAATTAATAAATCTAACTTTTCTTCATTTAATTTTAAATATGCGTGCATTGTTTAATCTCTCCTTTGTTATTAAAAAGGTGTCGAGATTTACGACACCTTTTATACAATTTTATTTATTTCTTTGTTTTATTAACTATTTCCATCCGAATTTAATTTAATAAAATATTTCTCCCAATGACTTATAATTTTCTTGAATCTTTCTTCTGTATAAAATTCTTTACTTTGATACCATTCTCTAACAGGATTATCATATTTGTCTTTATTACAATCTCTACAACTAGGAATTATATTTTGAATTTTGTCGCTACTGTGTTCTTTTGATTGAGCAATCAAATGTTCTGGAATTAATCCTAGTAAATCCTCTTTGCCACAATAAGCACAAACGTTATCAAACTCATTCTTAACTTTCTCAAATTCAATATCATTCTTGGTATATCCATTTAAATCAACCCAATGTCCTTTATCTGACTTTACAATTCTTCCAATCAAGACTCCATTTACAAATTTCTCTACTGTTTCAATAGAATATGTATTTAATATATATTGTTTGGTATTAGGTACTTTAGGAAAATCAACTCCTAACCAATCTTGCAATGCTTTATAGCAATATGAATATTGACTAGGTTCTTGATAAATATTAAATTTATATCCAAACTTATGTATCAAATCATTGAATAAATAACTTGGATTCTTATATTGTTTAAATACAACTGTTTCCTTTAATTCAGAAATTGTTGTATTTGCATTGTCTAATTTAACTTCTAAATTATTCACTCTATTATTGAGCCAATTCATATTATCAATTAGTTCAACATTTTGTTGAGTTATGCTTTCCAATTTATTGATATTAATTTCCATAAAGGATTGCATCTTTAATTCTATGTCTGCGTTATTCTCAACATTGAGTAAATAAGTTCTTACTGATTTTGCTATTAAACTATTTCTCAAAAGCATACCTAGTCTTAGAATGCCACGCCTTGGTATTATAGTTAAAGAACCTGCTCTAGACTCAATTTGACATTCCGCTTTGAAAGCGGAGAGTTCTTTTCCTTTTAAAACCTTCATTCCATCTTCAATTAATTCATCCTTATTATGTCTGATATGACTTTCAATTGCGTCTATATCAACTTCATAATAATAAGCCACATCTTTAACTGTTGTGTGTAAATTGTCTGGCAAAAGTATTAATCCCTTTACTTTATTTAAAACTTCATTCATTCTCTCATCTGTTACATTACTAACCATTTGATCTCTCATTGATTTAGATTCCACTAATATTAATTCATTGCTATTATTATTCTTTTCCATTTTATTATTCCTTCTTTCGTTATTTATTTCTTTACTATTAAAATTACTTAGACAAAATACCATTTCTATCTCTCATGATTTTTCCATAGTAAATAAGTGTCTTTTGTTTCCTCACGGTCAAATTTATGCCACATTTTATTCGTCATATAATGAATTCCAACATCTTTAACAACCTTCCCTCTAGAAATATAGAACTGTACCATTTTTAAATCATATAGGTAAACATATTTATCCTTTGAATCAATTTCCAACTTTCTCACCTCCTTTCAATAAATCAATTAAATTTGGGCACAATAATAAAAGAGAGAATCTTAAATTAATAAAATTCTCTCAAATCTAACTAAATATCCTAATATTTCATTTTATACCCTATTTTACCTCTCTCATACTTCCGTTATCTCTTGATTACTTCAATTTACTACTTAGTCTATACCTATCCCATAAAACTGGAATTTTATGGGAACTAAATGGATATTATTTTACATATTTATTATATAAAAGAAGAAAGAGAGTAATTAGTTTTACTCTCTTTCTTTTGTATTTTAGTTTGTGAAATGTAAATCTAGTT
>Ga0209728_1000335_pt1 | contig 41947 bp, 40 predicted proteins | sample RifGroD1_FD_183997 | JGI IMG/M metagenome (GOLD analysis project Ga0209728, IMG submission 183997) | Groundwater microbial communities from Rifle, Colorado, USA - Groundwater D1 (SPAdes) (version 2) | ecosystem: Environmental > Aquatic > Deep subsurface > Groundwater | place: Rifle, Colorado... | reverse complement strand
TCTTAAAGAAGAGAGGGGTTCACCCCGTGTTTCTCTAAGATTAGTCTCAGTTTTGTAATATACCTTGACAATTGGCCAAGGAGGCTTAAAATAAGCAAATCTAAAGAAGCTATTGGTTCCTGATTGTCAGGAACTAAGAACCTCCTTTGTGTGCGGTGAAACTCCGCATCCGGATACCTCCATCCGAGGACAGCCTTTCTGTCCGAATCAACACGCATTGACCGGGGCTGGGTCCGCAGATCTATTTTAGGGACCCGGTAGGAACTGACTTGTTCAGTAAAATGCGTAGCTGATACAGCCCCGAGTGATCGGGGCCTTTTTTTGGTCTTATATTGGATTGGAATATTTAAAGCTATCAGTTCGCATATTTGCTCGCTCTAGAAGGTTCGGTCGTGCTAGAATTTCCATATGGCCAACATGGTCAAAAAGCACAAAAATACTACTTCAGACCAGGGGCCGATGTCGCTTCATGATCCGAATCTGTTGTCCGTGATCGTCCCAGCATACAACTGCAAAACCATCGCAAAGGATCTGTCTTCTATCAAACTTCATCTGGATATTCTAGGTAAGCCATATGAAATCATCTGCGTAATAGACGGAAGGAAATCGGAGAAGGATGACACACTCGAATTGGCCAAAAAAGTCGCCGGCCAGACAGTAAAAATATTTTCATATAAGGAAAACAAAGGTAAGGGATACGCCATTCGCTTTGGAATGGCCAGAGCAAAAGGAGGTTTAATCGCCTTTATTGATGCAGGATCAGATCTTAACGTTAATGGTCTTGGCCTCGCTCTAGAACATATGAAATGGTATAACGCAGATGTCATTGTCGGCAGTAAACGTCATAAGGCAAGTAAAGTTAACTATCCTTGGCAAAGAAAAATATTGTCCTTCATTGTTCAGAGAGCGACCCGCTTATTCTTTGGCTTGGGTATTTCTGACACACAAACCGGGTTAAAAGTTTTCCGCAGAGAAGTCCTTGTCAAAGTTTTACCGAGACTCGTAGTCAAGCGATGGGCATTTGATCTTGAAATATTAGCTGTAGCCAGTAGACTAGGCTTCAAAAAAATATATGAATCTCCGATCGAGCTAAGCTACAACTTTGCCAGCAATATTGGCATGTCTTCAGTCCAAAATTTTGCAATAGACTATCTCGCCATCATTTATCGCACTTATATTCTCCATTACTATGACGATAACAACAACACTCTTTGGAAAGACGACCCTGATCTCAAATTAAGATACAGCTGACATGAGGAAATTGATAACCAAAATTTCTAAATACCGTAATTTAATTTATCTAATTTCTGGTGTCATAATATTTGTAGCATCAGTTATCCTTGGTGCTCACAACGCTTCTCTGTATGACCCCTCACAAGGTTTTGATGGTGCGCCTCATGTTTACTACGTAAAATATATCTACGAAAATAGACAAATCCCTCCCCCGGATCAATACGAAACGCACCAACCACCCCTCTATTACATTATTTCTGCAATGGTTCTTAGTGTCTTCCAGGACATCAAATCAATTCAATATGTAAATGTTGTAGTTCTATGGATGATTATCGGAGTAGCTGTTCTTGGCCTAAACAAAATTTTTAAAAACAGAAATCAGGTCTTTCTGGGAATGCTCTCGTTAGCTGCTTTACCTATGCTTAATATCTTTCCTCCCACCGTAACCAACGAACTTCTTAACACCTTCTGGATTATTTCTGCTTTTGTCTCATGCCTCTATTTAGCTTCCGCCAAAAACGACAAAGAATACACTCGTTATTTTCTCTTTCTCATGCTTTCTTTGATTTTGGGAATCTGGACAAAAGTTACAATTATCTCGATTATTCCTGCTGTAATCATCACCATTTTCATTTCTACCAAGAATCTCAAAAAATCCTCTATTTATTCAGCAATCTGTCTTGTAGTATTTGCCCTAGCTTATGCCCCAATATATTTCAGGGCAGCCACCTCTGGCTCGCCTTCGAACATTGTCCATACTGCTTCAAAAATCATCGTCCAGAGGTCACCTGATTTTTACTATCGTCTCGACTGGATACCAAAAGTCGATATGTATACCACGCAGTATTATTCTTTCCTGGGTGGTGCCTGGAACTCATTTTGGTCCGACGGTCACAACGTTATTACCCCATTTGTTCCTTTTCATAAAAAAGCTTTCATTCTCTGGTCATTGGGATTTCTCTTATTGCCAATCAGTCTATACGGTTTGTGGCAGCTGTTCAGAAACAATAAGAAGGTTGCTTATATCATGTTACTGGTCGACTTGACCATGATTGGATTCTACGTACTCTACAACATGGTAAGTAATCACTACTCAGCCGTTCGTCTCACTTATGAAATGGGTATCGTCTTACCCTATGCCTTCGGCATTGCCGCAGCCGGGAAAAACAAAAAGATACTTCCTGTCTTATTTGTACTTCTTGCCATCCAATTCATAATATTGGTGTCATTCTTTTGGATTCTCCCATGGTGGTTCGTTACCCAACCTAAGGCATTATGAGGATCCTGATCATCAATTGGCGCTCAGTCAGAGACCCCTTGGAGGGAGGAGCGGAACGAGCCACCATCGAACACGCAAAACGCTGGGTCAAAGAGCACCATGCCCAAGTTACCTGGCTTTCCCCCAGATACGATAAAAAGATAGACAAAGAAACAATCGACGGTATAAATTTTCACTATACTGGTCTTCCCCTCAGGCGGAATATCCGAGAAGTTATTTTTACCTTTCCGCTTTTTTACCTTCTAGCATGCTGGACATATCTAACAAAGTTCAAAGGCAAGGTTGATGTGGTCATAGATCAAGTTCACGGTATTCCATACCTTACTCCTCTATATGTCAAAGAAAAAATCGTCGTTTATATCCATGAAGTCGCGGGTGAAATCTGGGACATAATGTACCCCTTTCCCATAAACAGAATAGGCAGATTCTTGGAAAGAATTATGTACCCGCCTTATAAAAAGGTTGACTTTGTCGGTGGGGATACGGTAACCAAGGAGTTGCTCAAGATTGGCATCAAGCGAGGTCAAATTACCACCATCAATTACGGTGTCACAGCTCCGGAGATAACTAAGGTCCCCAAAAAGAACAAAGATCTTACCATAATCTTTTTAAACAGATTGGTGAAGATGAAAGGTCCCGAAAGGGCAATTGATGTATTCAGTGAAGTGTATAAAAAAGACAAGGAGGCAAAGCTAATTTTTGCCGGAAAAGGAGAGGACTCGTACGAAAAAACCCTCAAAGAAAAAGTAAAGAAACTCGGACTTTCAAAAAACGTTGAATTTTTAGGCTTTATAAACGAAAAAGAAAAGTTCAAACTTCTCTCCACCTCACACGTACTACTAAATGCTAGTTTCAAAGAAGGCTGGGGTTTGGTAAACATAGAAGCGAACACTCAAGGAACCCCTGCAGTTTCATTTAGGGTAAAAGGAAACACCGAATCCATCAAAGAGGGGGTATCAGGCTTTATACTTGAAGAAAACGAGTACGACAAAATGGCGGAAAAAATCATTGCATTAAAAAGCAATATTCATATTCAAAAGACATCTCTGGAATACTCAAAGCAATTTGACTGGGACAAAGTCAGTAATCAATTCTATGAAGTCCTTAAAAAATAATCCTTTGGTCTCAGTTATTATTCCGACCAAGAATTCTTCAGCCACGCTAGACAGATGCCTCAGATCGGTAAAACTTCAGACCTACAAAAATATCGAGATCGTTGTTGTGGACAATCACAGCACTGATAACACTCGAGACATAGCCAAGAATTACACCGACAAAGTATATCTACAAGGCCCAGAACGAAGCGCTCAAGTAAATTATGGTGTCTCAAAATCGGCAGGAGAATATGTGTACAAAATTGACTCCGATTTCGTCCTGGACAAAGATGTGGTCCGACAATGTATACAAAAAGCCAATGAAGGTTTTAACGCCGTAGTGGTCCACAACTCACCCGACTCCACTATCTCTTGGATTGCCAAGATCAGAAAGTTTGAGGTGGACATGTACAAATATGACCTCACACACTCCTCGGCGAGATTCATCAAAAAAAGTGTCTACAAAAAAATTGGTGGATTCAATGAAAAAATAACCGCCGGAGAAGATTATGATTTTCAAAACAAGCTCAATCGAGGTGGTTTTAAGACAGGCTTCATTGAAGCTGAAGCACTACATCTGGGAGAGCCAAAAAACCTCTGGAAACATCTAAAAAAGTATTACGACTACGGCAGAGATTTTGTAAATTATGCCGGTGAAAACACTAATGAATCCAAGACGCAGCTAAGTTTAGTAAGACCTGTCTATCTCCGTAACTGGAAAAAGTTTATCCTCCACCCCATTCTTGGGTTGGAGTTTATTCTTTACTCCATGCTAAAGTTTGGCTTTGGAGGAATGGGTTTCCTCAACAAGAAATATTTACGGAAATAAAATTATGAATTTGTGGCAGATATCGATAATCATAGTAAATTGGAACGGCAAGAAATGGTTAGAAAAATGTCTTGAATCTGTTTTCAATCAAACATACAAAAAATACGAAGTTATTGTTGTTGACAACGGCTCGGACGATGGAAGCCGTGAATATATCAAACAACACTTCCCTGCAACGGTGCTTATAGAGCTAGATAGGAACCATGGTTTTGCCAAAGCAAATAATGTCGGTATAAAAGCAGCCAAAGGTGATCTGATGTATTTATTAAACAACGACACCACCATAGACCCTGATATGTTGGAAAAGATTTCTCCACTATTCGACAATCCCAAAATAGGCACGGTGCAGCCAAGGATCATCCGAATGGATGACAAAAAGAAACTTGATTTGGCTGGAGCTTTCTGGACCAAAACCACCTTCATGTATTACTTTGGATTGGACGGAAGAAGAAGCTCAAAAAAATTTAATATTCCTATGAGGGTTTTTTCAAACAAAGGCGCCGCAATGTTCATTAGAAAGTCTATGCTTGAAAAAATAGGTAGTTTTGATGATGATTTTTGGAGTTATTACGAAGAGACGGATTTGTGCCATAGAGCCTGGTTATCAGGGTTTGAGTGTTGGTATTACCCCCTTTCCACCTGCTATCACGCCAAAGGTAAAACCAGCGAACACTTCGATAATTCATTTATCCAATTTCACAACTTCAAAAACAAATTACTGAGCTTTATCAAAAATTTCGAGCCCCAAACGTTAATCGTGGTTATCCCAACATTTCTATTGTCTGTATCTGGTTTAGTGCTTCTCTATGTACTAAAAGGTAAGGTTGGGAAATCAGTCGCACTGATCAAATCAGTGTTTTGGAATATAAGAAATATCAAAGCTACTCTCAAAAAGAGAAAGTTCGTTCAAAAAAACAGATTAGTAAGCGATAGGGATTATTTGAGAATCGTCTCCAAACCAATATCACTAAAACACATACTCACTCTTTTATCAAAATGAATAAAAATGAATGAAATGGTCTAAGAATTCACCTCTTGTTCATTGGATAATTGCTTTTTTACTCCTGTTGTTGCCCCTCCAGCTATGGGGCAGTAGCACTTATCGAGTTGGTGGGGACGATTCCCACCTCTATTACATGTTCCCGAATGAAATATACAAATTCGCTGCCGGTAGCCCTCTCGGGGGAGATCTCGTCTTTCAATTGCCATTTCTGTTTCTCCTAAACATCTTTAAAAAAGTCATACCGTTTCTAAATACCCAATACCTTTTTTACGGCTTAAATCTCTCAGTCGGATATTTAGCTTTCATTTTTATGTTTAGAGAGTTGAGTAAAAAAATGTTGAAAATTGAACTTGAAATGATATCAGGTCTATTTTACGTTTTCTCCAACTTCACTATTTTTACTTTATGGAACCACCAGCTTAATCCCATGTACTTAGTTTCCGTCTTTCCCCTCGGCATTTATCTCTTCGTTAAAGCCCTAAAAACTAATCAGTCAATATATTCTATTATCTTAGCCCTGTTGCTCTCTTTGTTTAGCATCCTCTTCATGGCCGTACCCTGGACACTAGGAGCGATTATTGGTTTATTGCCTGTGGTTGTATACCTCATTGGTAAATATGGAATTGTCTTTTTAAAACAATTTATCATATTCATATCTTTATTCTGTCTATTGAATTTATATTGGATTTTTCCTTTTGCCTATTCCATCATTACCGGTTCCGGGACAAGTAGTGACTTTGTTGGTAGCGCCATTAACTCAAATGCAACTGAGAATGCAGGGAACATTATTAAGATAGTCTCTGGGGGCAACAATCTACTTTTCCCTTTGTTCAATCAATTCCACACTCTGGTGCAACCCAAAAGTCTAATATTTTCCTTAATGGTTATATTCCCGTTGATTATTATTTCCAAGTTAATATTCGCCAAGCCTAATAACTATCTTCACTATTTTTTCCTTGTCTCTTGGGCAATATCTCTCTATCTCTTCACTGTTATTATTTTTGGCGAATCAGGACTCACATTCTTCCTCTGGCTCAATCAGCACATACCGGGGTTCAATATGTTTAGGTTTATGTACGACAAGTTCGGTTATGCCCTGGCAATCACTTCCTCGATGCTTCTGTTCTCCTCGATAAATGTACTTGAAAGGATTAAACACAAAAAAATATATTTTGGTGCAGTTATTTCTGCCTTACTCCTCATCCTCATCAGTTCAACATCCTTTATAAAAGGCGACTTGCATAGGCAGCCAATTACTGGTACCACTAACACCTTTTACGACATTACAGATTTCAATGAAGACTATTATGGTCTTATCAACTATCTAAAGACATCTACCGACGAATCAAAAATAATATGGTTCCCACTAAATATTGCTGGTTACACTCCAATAAGAGACAGATTTCTTGACAATCATTACTACTTTGGCATCTCCCCACTCAAATACTTCACCGACAGAGAAGATATTCCCGGTATCCTCGCCCTTAGAAAATACCAAACTGCGATGATAAAAGCTATCAATGACAGAGATACTGAAGCCATACTAAATATACTTCAAGACCTAAACATTAACCATATTATCTTGAATAAAGACATTAATAAGGAAATCTCGACGGGGTACATCTACCCAGACGGTTTGTTTGGAAAACAAACCAATAGTCAGTTTTTAAATCAAGTTTTAGGTGAGAAAATTAAAGATTTTGGGGACAAATATTCACTATTCAACATTCCTGAGAAATACAAATCAAGGAAAATCTCTATTATAAATACCCAAAACAAAGAGAAGAGACTCATTTTCGCTGTCAATACGATCTCCCTTCTGGCACTTATCGGAAGCGTAGCCTATCTTCTTGCATGCATGACCAGGAACATCTACTATTTAAATCGGAGAAATTGACTGTCAATGCCACACCGTTTTTGGTATATTTAGCAGATGGTACATTTAGCACAATAGATTAAATGAAAAAAAAGAACATCCCCCCTAATAATTCAAAAGTACTCCTAACAGGAGAATCCGGATTCCTAGGTGGATTCGTAAAAGAGAAACTACTGGAGCACGGTTTTTTAGAAAAAAACATCTACGCTCCATCTCGTCGAGACTTAGACTTAACTAAAATAGGGGATTGTATTAAATCAGTGAATGGTATAGATTTGGTTATTCACCTTGCGGCAAAAGTTGGAGGAATTGGATTGAATAGGGAAAAACCTGGTGAACTGTTTTATGACAACCTCCTTATGGGTGTTCAATTAATGGAGGCAGCAAGGTTAGAGGGGGTGAAAAAATTTGTGGCAATCGGGACCGTTTGTGCATATCCAAAATTCACTCCTGTTCCATTCAAAGAAGATGATTTATGGCTAGGTTACCCGGAAGAAACAAATGCCCCCTATGGTTTAGCCAAAAAAATGCTCCTCGTGCAATCACAAGCATATCGACAGCAATATGGATTTAATTCCATCTACCTGCTACCTGTGAACCTCTATGGGCCAAATGACAATTTCGATCCCAAGTCATCACATGTGATTCCCGCGTTAATTAAGAAAGCGATCGAGGCTAAAAAAACTAACGCTCCAACAATGGAGGTCTGGGGGACCGGTTCTGCTAGTAGGGAATTTCTATATGTCGAAGATGCTGCAGAGGCAATTGTTTTAGCTGCCCTTAATTATGACAGTCCTGAGCCCGTCAACATCGGTTCAGGTATGGAGATTACCATCAAAGATCTTGTAAGGCTTATAAACAATCTTGTTGGTTTCCAGGGAAAGCTTGTGTGGGATTCAACCAAGCCAGACGGTCAACCCAGACGGGGTCTTGATGTATCAAGGGCGAAAAAAAGTTTTGGTTTCAAAGCAAAAACCAACTTCGAAAAAGGCCTTAAGAAAACTATTGATTGGTACATATCTACATTATAATTAGACTCATTGTTTCGACGGTCAAACGACGGAAAAATATCAAGATGGTTATTCCCCACGACCCAAACCCTCTATCTGTCATTATCCCTGCCTATAACTGCAAAAACCATCACCAACATTGTTTGAATAGATGAAAAACAGCAATTTAGTAAAATTGAATATCGTGATAGGCACAGTAGCTGAGTTTATTAAGCTTATGCCAATCATTCTTGAGCTGGAATCTAGGGGAATAAAATTTCGAATAATATCTACAGGGCAAAACGACATTACTTCTTCTGATGTATACAAAGATGTATTTGGCAATAAAAAAACCGACATAGATTTCAACACTAAAAAGATAAAACAAACAGTGTTTGGTCTTTTTATTTGGTTTATAGAAACCTTAGTGTTAGGAATAAAAATATCCAAAGAAAAATTACAAAGAAACGGCAATCAAATTATTATTGTGCATGGTGATACTGTATCCACATTAATTGGATCGATTATTGGAAAAGTAATCAGGGCGGACATAGTGCATATTGAATCTGGATTAAGATCCTACAACTGGCTTAATCCATTTCCAGAAGAAATTACCAGGGCAATAGTCTCCAGGATGGCGACATATCACTTTTGTCCTAATTCCTGGTCATTAAACAATTTAAAGTCCATTGGTGGAGTTAAGTTTAATACAATCGAAAATACTCTTATTGATAGCTATCGCTATGCACTGAAAAAGAACATTAAATCGAAGATTGTAAGCCCCAGAGAGAAATTCTATATAATAGTTTTTCATAGACAGGAAAACTTGATGAACAAAGAACTTGTCAATCAGGTAGTTTCTCTTGTCAAAAAGCAATCAAGAAAAATAAATTGTGTTTTTGTTATGCATCCAAATACCGAAAGCGTTCTCAATAACCTTGGAGTCATGCGAAAGCTTATAAACAATAAACACATAGTTATTAGTAGAAAAATTCCTTATTTTGAATTTCAAAACCTACTAAATAGATGTGAATTTATTATTACAGATGGTGGAAGTAATCAAGAAGAATGTTCTTACATTGGAGTGCCTACTTTAATACTACGTAGACATACTGAGAGAATTGAGGGTTTGGGCAAAAACATTATTCTCAGTACCAATAAAAGCGAAATTAGTAAATTTTTTCTGAACTATCGGAGACTTAGAAGACCATCTGTAAAAAAACACATAAGACCCAGTGTGTATATTATTAACCAACTGCAGAAAATTATTTAAATGAAAGTACTAAAGAGGTCGTCTACTGGGTACAAACAATGCCCGACAAAGTATCTAGATTTTACTAGGTTCGAAAAGAATTGTGGTGATTTTGTGCTGATTGAAGGGGCCTTTGAACAGGCTGCACAATGGGATCAGTTTGACCTAACAGAGAAAGAACTTCAAAAGATTCTCAAGAAAAAAATTGTCAGATTAGAATTTGAAGAGCCGAACAAATTTTATATCGGGGATAATACTGAAAAATACGATAAATATTTTTATAAAATTTTAACCATCGACCCATATACCGCCGAATGGCTCAATAATAAAAATAATGATAAAAAAAGAATTCCAATATACTTTCCTTTAAATGAAAATCATATACCTAAAAAAGCTATAAAAATCTTTGACATCATTTATACTGGCCACATAGTTTCAAACAAACTGCTAAATGACCTGAAAACAATGACGAGGTATAAATATTGTTTCGTTTCAAACTCTAAATCAGACTTAGTAACACACCAGTCTGTTTCTTATGAGGACAAACTAAAACTTATTTCACAAAGTAGAATCACTTTAGTTCACAATCTTCAATATCCAAAAATATTTCATCTTTTTAGGTTATGGTTTGTACCTGAGTATAAAGACAATAAGGCATTTAAAAACGTTCCGAAATGGTATGAATTTTGGAAATGGTTAAGTAATAAAGTAGTGGTTCCACAGTTAAAATCAAGGCTTTTTGAAGCAGCATTTGGACAGTCGCTAATATTATGCAGACGTGATCCATTCAATGTAATTGAAAATTATTTCAAACCCGGAAAAGAATTTGTGTATTTTGAAGAGGGCCATCTCGAAGAAAAAATAGATGAAATTCTTCAAAATTACGACTATTATCAAGAGATCGCCATGAATGCATATAAAAGAGCCATCAAAGAGTACACGACAAAAGCATTCGCTAAAAACATATTGTCTAAAATATAATGAAAAAATCAATTGTTATAACAAGCATTTTTCCTCCCACAACAGCAGTAATCGAATTTTCAAAAAAGAAAGATTGGAACCTTATTGTTGTAGGTGACAAAAAAACACCTCCTGGCTGGAAGTCTGAAGGAGTAACTTATATTTCCCCAGAAGATCAGAACAAAGATTATGGTGATATTTCTAACGCAATCCCATGGAATAATTATGCACGAAAAATAATTGGTTACACATGCGCAATCAGGAATGGCGCTGATTACATTGCTGACAGTGATGATGATAATTTCCCTTATAAGAATTGGGGAATCATTAACCAATACAGAATTGCCGATTCCAGCGAAACATTAAAAATTGTTAACATCTACAAACTATTTTCTAAACAAAATATTTGGCCACGAGGGTACCCCCTTGAGTTGGTCAAGTCAGAATTTGACAGAAAATTGAAGAAAGTTGGCATTTGGCAAGGGCTAGTTGATGGGGACACCGATGTGGATGCGATATACAGGCTTACTTCAAACATGCCAGTTAAATTTGATGCCGGAGATCCAGTTGTGCTCTCAAAAGGGTCATTTTGTCCTATAAATTCTCAAAATACAATATTTCATAAGGATCTATTCCCTCTGATGTATCTACCTTCCACTGTCACAATGAGGTTTACAGATATACTAAGGGGGTATATTGCCCAAATTGTTGCCTGGCAATATAATTTTCAGGTTTGTTTTTTGCCTCCAAGCGCTTTTCAAAAAAGAAACGAACATGATTATTTAAAGGATTTTGAACAAGAACTGCCGTTTCTCACAAACGCATCAACAATAATAAATATTATTGATAAATCTACAAAAAGTGGTGTAAAGATTCAAGAAAACATACGACTAGTTTATGCTGCGCTTGCTAAAGAAAAAATTGTTGATGAAATAGAACTAAAATACCTAGACCTTTGGCTAAATGAATTTAAATAATTATGAGTCAAGAAAAAAGTGAAAATCAACCGATTTACAGGTATGAAGTCAAAAAAATGCTGTGGGACACTAATTTCTTCGGATACAGTGTCGGATCTATTGATCTTAGGCAATATAAAGATATTGATGTTTCTAGACTAAAAGACGTCTTAATAAAAAGTGGCACAAAGGTATGCTATTGTTACTCAGAATCGACAAATCAGGTTATTCAAGACAGATTCAAGGAATATGGTATAGAAATTGCAGATCGTAAAGTAACGTTTATTAAAAGCATTTCTGCTGATGAAACAACATGCTCACCAGAAATTATAAATGTTTTGGGAAGTGAGATGACTCCTAAAATTTTAGAAATAGCCCTACAGAGCGGGGTATATTCTAGATTCAAAAGAGACCCAGAGTTCCATAACAATGAGTATGAAAAGCTTTACACTGAATGGATTACAAAAAGTATGTCAGGTGACATAGCATTAGCGGTTCTTGTATTTTATATAGATGGAGACGAAGCTGGGCTCATTACAGTTGGTGATAAAAATGGTATTGCAGATATTGGACTGCTCGCAGTTGACCAAAATTATCGAGGGAAAGGTATCGGTAAAAAATTGGTAAAAAATGCGGAGGTGTTTGCGAAAAATATTGGGTTTGATAAAATTCAAGTTGTTTCACAGCTTGACAACCAGATAGCATGCAGTCTGTATGAAAAATGTGGTTTTTCTGTACTAAAGACAGAAAATATATATCATGTGTGGTCTTGACATAACAACTAACTTATAATGACCGTATGAGAATACCTTTCAATAAACCACACTTAACTTTCAAGGAAATGGGATATATAAGTCACGCTCATTCATTGGGCACACTTGCTGGCGATGGGCCATATACCAAAAAGTGCCACCAATGGCTATTCAATAGGCTTGGAACTAATTGTCTCTTGACTCATTCCTGTACTGCCGGTCTGGAGATGATGGCTATATTATCTGGTCTCAAAAAAGGAGATGAGGTTATCATGCCATCATATACATTCGTTTCAACAGCTAATGCCTTCGTCCTCAGAGGAGCAGTTCCAGTTTTTGTAGATATTAAAGAAAGTGACCTGAATATTGATGAAACATTAATTGAGTCTGCAATAACAAAAAAGACCAGAGCAATTGTGGTTGTCCACTATGCTGGTGTTAGCTGTGAAATGGATTTAATTCTTAAAATTGCCAAAAAACACAAACTGCTTGTATTTGAAGACGCTGCCCAAGGGTTTTTATCCAAGTACAGAGATAAGTATCTTGGGACTATCGGGGATTTTGGTGCATACAGTTTTCATGAGACAAAAAACATAATTTCGGGAGAAGGCGGAACAATAAATATCAATAAAAAGAAGTTTCTTGAAAAGGCTGAGATAATTAGAGAAAAGGGAACCAACAGAAGCCAGTTTTTCAGGGGCCAAGTTGATAAGTATACGTGGGTGGAGATGGGGTCATCCTATCTACCAAGCGAAATTATTTCGGCATTTTTACTAGCACAGTTAGAATCTTCAAAAGAAATTAATGACCAGAGAATGAAGCTTTGGGACGTCTACCACAATTCATTTAAAAACCTGGAAAATGGCGGCTTTTTAAGGCGACCAATAATATCAGCCAGTTGTACACATAATGCCCACATGTACTATTTGATTTTAAATTCCTTAGAGACAAGGACCAGATTTATTGAATTTATGAAGAAGAAAGACATTATGTGTGTATTCCATTATGTTCCCTTACATTCGTCACCTGCTGGTAAAAAATACGGACGATCATCAGGCAAATTGACAATTACAGACGATCTCTCAAATCGACTTGTAAGATTGCCTCTATTTTATGACCTGACTAATGTTGAACAGGAATATATAATCGAGTCTGTTCATCAGTTCTTCCAAAAATAACTTGACACCGATTCTCAGTATCATAATTGCGACGTACAACTCAGATAAAAAATTATCTGGTGTGTTGAAATCACTTTATAAGCAAAATTTAGATAAGAAACAATACCAGATAGTGATCATTGATGGTGGATCTACCGATACCACGCTAGATATTGCCAAAGACAATAATTGCTTAATTATTCACAACCCTCAAATTCAGCCGGTTTACGCGAAGTATCTGGGTTTTATAAAGACAAACACTAAATACATCATGTATTTGGATCATGATGAAGTTTTGGAGCAAACTGATAGCCTTAAAAGAAAAATTAATCTACTCGTTGGTAAAACAAAAATTGTTTTAGGTGATGGGTACAAAAATCCTGAAGGATATGGTTTTATCAATCGATATATAAATGAATTTGGGGATCCATTCTCGTTTTTTATTTATAGACTATCCAAGGACTATCTGTTTTTTGTCAAAGATATGAAAAATCAGTATTCTCCGATCTCTGAGGACTCTGAATCTATCTCTTTCGATTTTTTCAATGAAAAACGCCTTCCAATAATTGAACTTTGCGCCGGAGGTACTTTGTTTGATTCGTTGTACGTAAAAAAAAGTTTTCCTGAAACAAAAAAACAACCAAACTTAATACCCCATTTTTTCTACTTAATGATAAAAAATGGATGCACAGTTGCTATCTCTAAAAATAATTATATCGTGCATTATTCTGCTGAGAATCTTGAAAAATATATTTCGAAGATCATTTGGCGCATAAAGAATAATATTTTTCATACAAACTCTTTAGGTCAGGCTGGGTTCTCAGGTAGACAAACTTACATGGAAAAAAGTGCAAGCCTCAATAAGTATTTGTTTATTCCCTATTCGTTATTGATTGTACCGTCGCTGATAGACTCAATACGCCTGAGTATATCTAGGAAAGATATGAATTATTTATGTCATTCATATTTGTGCTTTGTAACAGCAGTTTACATCTGTTACTTTTTAATGCAAAAAACTGTCGGTGTCAAACCAGCTCTTCGCAGTTACGACGAAAAGACGGAAGTTAAGGAAACATAATGAAGCTCAATAAAAACACCTTATTCTATATTTTGTCGTTTCTTTTCTTCTGCTTTATCACGATAATAATATTCTGGCATAGAGTTTCCAGTATTACTTCACACTACGGTATGCCAGACGTGGATACTGACGGTGGTCTTTGGTTTCAGTGGTACTTAGTTTTTAGCCGTCAACACGACTTGCCGATAAACTTCACACATTTGGTTGGTTATCCATTTGGATATAACATTTTTTCGGCACCTGTTATGAATCATGTTTATTCATTACATGCATTCATTCTTGAAAAGATAATGGGGTTTAGTTGGTCAAATTTAATTATTGTTACCAATATTTCGTCCCTAATTGTATATCCTCTTTCTTCATTTGGTGCCATGTTGCTATCGTACTATCTCACAAAAAACAAATCGGTAAGCTTCCTGGCTGGTCTCTTTTATGGTTTCTCTCATTACTATATTCTTATGGGAAGGGGGCAGATGTCGATCAATCATGCTGAGATCATTCCGTATTACATCCTTAGTCTGGTTGTATTTTTAGACAAAAAATCCTATAGACATTTATTCATTTCAGCTCTAATCTTCTCACTATTGTTTGGAACTGACGCTTATTACGCCTTTTTTAGTGGTATTTTCTCGTTTGTTATATTACTCCTGTACCCTTCCAGAAATAATACAAGCTATAATAAACTTTTAACGTTAGTGGTTTACTATTCGGCGCTTTCTTTGATCCTTATTCTGATGAATCTAGATTTTGTTTTAGGTAACCTCTATATGTTTAATAGAACTCAAATGGTAGCATCTGGCAGATCATCATCAATGCTAAATGAATTAGTTAGTATAAATACTTTTTTTTCAGCCTCTTCAGAAAGTTTTCTTACTAAGACCCTTGGACCTTATGGGTCAATCATAAAAACTATTCCACTTTTTGTTGCATTGTTTGGTGGAATTTTTGTCAAAAGAAAAAAAACATTCCAAACTCTATTGCTATGTTTTTCCATTTCAATATTGTTAGCTTCAAATTCGCAAGTATTTATTTTTCTCAACAATTTATATTTCAAGTATTTTGGAATGTTCAGGGGAGTCTCGAGAATCATTTTACTAAGTGCATTGTTCTTTGGTCAGATTGTGGCCATGTCACTACTATCTTTGTTTAGAAAGTTCAGGTTAGACATTTTAAAGCAAAGAATATCGATAGCAGTGTTGTCTGTAATTGTTGTAGTAAGTGGTCTGACCACAGATCCTTCTTGGTATAAAAATACCGATTTTAGTAGGATTTGGAGAGCATACCAACTAATTAGAGAAGATACTCAAATAAAGACAGTGGCTTTTTACCCAATGAATTTAAATATGGTAACGTGGGGATTCCCAAGCACTTACGATCTTGTTGGACAAATCGCTCATAATAAAACACTAATCAATGGAAGTAGCAAAGACATTCCCGGCTCTCTGGACAACTACAAAAAAATCAAAGACATAGGCAACCCTGATACGATTGAAATATTATCAAAAATAGGAACGGATACAATTGTATTGCGCAACAACACTCTTGACGATTCAGACACAATAATTAAAAAGCTATTGCTAGACGATAGATTAACTTTTGTTGCGACTGTTAAGGGAGTTTTAGAAGAAGATTATTCTTCAGCGCTTGAAAAATCAGTCGACATGACAATTTTCAAGATCAAAAAACCTGATGATTTAAAACCATTCGCAATCTCAACAAGTGATACATATCGTAACCAAAACATTTCCCCCATAATATTTTGGGTCACACTATCCGCAGTTCTAGTATTGATTTACATATCTAAAAACTATCAAATTAAAATATTATGCGCAAAATAATCAGATTTCTTGGACTCCAGATAAACGGACTGTTCCCCTGGCTCTATCCATTTATTGATCAAGTCTCAAAACCAATTTTTCTTCTTGGACCACTTTACTTTTTCTTAGATTTTTTTAAATATTCCAAGCTAGCTCATGGCAAGAACGTGTTCATGCCGAAAATCCTTGATTTTTACCCGATATATTTCGACAGATTCGCAGAAGCAGGGATAGTTCCAAAGCATTATTTTTTCCAAGACATCTGGGCGTCAAGAATTATTTTTGAACTTGGTGTTAAAAAACACTACGATGTTGGTAGCCGCTTGGATGGATTTATATCTCACTGTTTGTCCTTTTGTGAAGTTACAATGCTTGACGTTCGGCCTTTGCCAATAACTGTTTCAGGATTAACTTTCTTGCAGACCGATTGCACAAAAATGACGAAGTTGAAATCAGGTTCTTTATCGTCAATATCTTCACTGCACGCGATTGAACATTTTGGACTTGGTAGGTATGGTGACCCAATTGACCCAGACGGGTATAGAAAAGCAATCTCAGAAATCCAACGTGTTGTCAAAAGCAATGGAGATATTATTTTTGCGTGTCCAATTGGGAGAGAGAGGCTTGAGTTTAATGCCCATCGTGTTTTCAATCCAAAATCAATAATGACACTATTCAAACAATGCAAATTAATTGAATTCTCTGCAGTAGACGATAACAATCGTTTTATTAATAACGCAGACATAAAGGCATTTGATAAAGCTGAATTCTCTTGTGGTCTATTTCATTTTAAAAAAACATAAATGAAACAATACTCAAAAGTAGCATTAGTGTCCCATGTGTATACAACTGTACCCCTTGACGCACTTGTTGAGTACTTTGAGAAAAGAACGACTTATTTATTCGTCGTGTCTCATCCGCTATTCCCAAAGCAAGATCATTATACTGATGTTCAAAAATTTATTTGTTCAAAAGTTGTCTACCAAAATAAAATTAAACGCCTCAATTTTCCAGGTCCAGCAACCTATGTGTATGACACTTTAGTTACACTGTCTCTACTTGTAAAGAATAATCAAAAGATTGATCTATATATTGGATTAAACAATCTTAATGTCATTTCGGGAATCATACTCAGAAAACTAGGAATTGTTAAGAAAGTAATCTATTACACTATTGATTTTGTTCCTAACAGATTCAGGTCAAAATTACTTAACAAAATATATCACTATATTGATGCCTACGCTGTAAAAAATGCCGATGTAACTTGGAATGTTTCACCTAGAATAAAGAATGGAAGAGAGGAGCTTCAAAACATGGTAGGTAAGGATTACCAAAAACAGATTGTTGTTCCTATAGGTGTTTGGATTGATAGAATAATAATGCGAGATTATTCAGAAATAAACGAATTCGGGATTGTATACGCTGGCGGTTTGTCTGCCCACCAAGGAATCCAACACGTTATTAATGCGATGCCATTGATTGTTTCAAAAATTCCAAAAATAAAATTTACCATTATTGGCAAGGGCGCATACGAATCTCAATTAAAAACTCTAGCAAGAAAAAATAAAGTTGATGGATACATCAACTTTGTGGGGTACCTAGAAACCCAAGAAGAAGTAGAAAAGGTTGTTTCTAAGAATGTCATCGCTTTGGCAATTTATGATGAAAAGCTAGATATTTGGTCAAAATATGCCGACCCATCAAAAATTAAAACATATTTATCTTGCGGATGTCCTGTAATAACAACCTCACTTACTCATATGGCTGAAGAAATTATAAAGAAAAAAGCAGGAATAATTGTGGACACGAATCCTGACAGTATCGCTACTGCAGTAACCAACTTTCTGTTAAATATAGAAAAGACAAAAGTGTATAGAAAGAATGCACGGAAATTATCTGAGGATTATGATTGGGAAAATATTCTTGATTCAGCACTATGTAAATCAAATGAATATTAAAAAAAAAATCGCGAAATACCAGAAAGTCTTCTGGCTGATATTATTTGTAACTTCAATTGGTTTAGCTAGCATTTATTATATTAACATTGGTTTAAAGGGTAGGGACATAAAAGTAAACTCGCTAGAATCGAAGTCTACAGAATGGATCAAGACATCAGATGTAAACAATGAGCTAACTACTGGGAGTTCAATACAAGGAAAAATTATATCTAACTACCCCGATCTTGGATCTGTTTTGGTAAGGTTCACTACATTTAGGAGAGGTAGTAAGGACATTATTATTTTCAGGATTAAAGAAGAGGGGTCAGATAAGGATTATTTTTCTGCAAAGTACAATGCTGACCAAATCCAGGATAATATGTTATTCCCTTTTGGTTTCCCAGAAATCCGTAATTCTGAGAATAAGAACTATATTGTGGAAATATCTTCGTCAAATGCTTCTACGGGGAGTGGTCTGGCGATAAGTAAATTAAGTCCAAATTTAATGGGATATCATTACTTCTCGAAGGACTGGTTTAACGAAGAGCCAGTCAATGTTCTTAAGTTTATTCGTATGAAAGCAATTAATTTGTTATCTGATGAATATATGCTTCCAGCGATTATATTTTCACTAATAATTCCAATTATCCATGTACTGTTATTTTTTTTCTTCCCAGAAGATATATTACTTGTTTTTCCAATTTTTTTAATCTCATTCATTATAGACGTGCAATTTATTTTACCAATCTATCCAGTCATAATACTATCTTCAATAGTATCTTTATCCCTTTTAATTATTAGATTAAAAATGGACTTACGTGTTCTTTTGCTAGTGTGTCTATTACCAATATCATTCTTAGTCCTTGCAATTTTCGATAGTAATACAATAGTGATGGAAAAAAGTATAGTATGGTTAGTATCCATCATATTCTTTTTGCCAATTTTTAATTCAGTATACAAGCCAAAGACTGGAATTGAAGACATTGATCCCAACAACATTATAATAATAATTCGCAATCGATACATTCACACCTCTCTTCAGAGAATAATAAAACACATACTGTTTTTTGTAGCGATTACATTATTGGTTAAAGTAGTTGATAAAGTCATAGACGCGCGGGTACCCTTTAGTGACTTTTTTCCTGATGAATATCCGATGAACTTCATTATCTCTGTGTTAACTCCGGTTAGTTTAATTGTCACAATATTTAGTTCAATTTACTATAGATATATTTTCAGAAACGATAAAACCAAATTATATTTATTAGTACTTACATTGTTGCTCTCTGCAATTACCAGCTCTGTGATTAGGAAACAAACTGACTTTTACTCGTCAGCTCACATTGTAAATATTAGTCCTGATTCAACTTCTGAACCTTGGGTTGATGTAGTGGTTACAGGCTTTAACTTTGAGGACCTACCTTTTATCGGAAAAGTTGAGATAAACGGAGTAGAACAAAGAATTATTTTTTGGTCGAACAATAAAGTAGTCTTTAGGACAAATCCTGGCTCTACAAAATCAGGAATAATAATAATATCAACTCATAGGGGCAGTATAACCAATTTAAGGAACTTTGAGTATGATTTAAAATAACTGACAATATAATAAATAAATGCATGCTATAAACCTAAAAGCGACAATACTAATTTCAATTTTCGTCGTTATATATTTTCTTATTAGTTTAAAAGGTATCTCAACAAATCATTCTTTTTGGTCCGACGAAGCCTTTGTTAGCTCAATTGCACGCGATACCATTTTAGGTAAAATTAATCTATCTGCTGGAAGCGAATTTGTTGGATATCAACGGATGCAGCTTTTTACATCAATCCTAAGCTTTAAAATTTTTGGAATATCCGAGTGGTCCGCAAGATTTCCGAGTGTTTTATGGGGATCTATTGGTGTGATTATTGCTTTTATATTGACCAAAAAACTATCAAACTTATGGGGAGGGTTTTTGGCTGCATTTTTATATACCATTCTCCAACTTAACCATGCTTATTCAACTCAAGCAAAGCCATATACTGCTATAGAGGTAATCATGCTTATTGTCATATATTTATCCTCACTTGTTTCTGAAGACTTCAAAAATAGACGAATCCATATACTGGCAATATTTTTTGCCAGCACGGCTTCTTTATATAACACGATTGGAGTTATTACCTTTGTACCCTATTTTGCTGTACTGTCTCCAGAGATAGCAAAAAGAGCTGTTAATAAAAAACTGTTTATTGCTGTCATTATTCTTTTTACCTTGATTATTGGGTGGTTAGCCAGAATTTATAGTCTCGTGCCAATGCTGATAAGACCAGAACACAATTGGTCAATATTTTTTAAGGAATTGTTTTTACGTCAATACGGCTTGTTTACACTTTTGGCTATATTAGGTGTTTTTACAATAAAAAACAAAAATCTATTAATTGGGATTATCCTTTCATCCTCACTCTTGCTTTATGCTTGGATTTTTGTTCAGTATTCACATAATATAAGATATTTAATGCCAATAATCGGGCTGATGGTAGTCTTTTTTGGAGTATTTTGGGGAAACGTTGGGGATAAATTATTCAACAATTCATGGTGGGTATGTTTAATAGTCGCACTTCTTGTATATGCTGGGAGCAATAAGGTCATTCGCAAACCTTCAATATACTACACGCCAAATGCTGACTTTGTCGGAGATGTACAAAATGCAGACTATAAGGTCTTTTTCTCTGAGTGGAGGGCTAAATATCCAGACTTTGAGAAATATACGATTTTTGCTGGACCATTTGATTCATTATCGTGGTACACCCAAAGATATCCTACTGCGACTTTTAATCGATTTTATCCATCGCCAATTTACTACCCGCAATATGGCTTTACTGAGTACACCAATTTGGATGAGTTCGCCCAAGAAATGTCAAAATACCCCCAAGGGTTTGTCATGATACATGACTGGATTAGTTATATGCCCGATGAGATAAAAGATTATGTTAAGAAAAATCTTAAGTTTGAGCTTAGAATAGAATCAATGGCTGTTTCTCCAAATGAAAAATGGCCGCTCGCATTATATTCTTGGGGTTTTGACAAAGAATGAAAAAGAAAACCATCATCGTCACCCTGATTTTCGCAATCTCAACTGCGATCCAAGTCATCTCCAATATTGTCCTCACCAGACTTTTCGGTACCTCTTCCGATTACAGTCATTTCCTGGCTGCCGTCACTATTCCCACCATCCTTGTATCTGTTATCTACGGCACACTCAACGACGCTCTGATGCCTCTTTTTGGTGAAAAATTAGCAATCGACAAAGACAAGGCGTACAAATTTTTCTTCGGCCAATTAAGCACCCTCACCTTCCTCGGAATTATTTTATCCGGGCTCTTGTTCGCCTTTGCTCAACCACTAATGTCGCTTTTCTTTTCTGGACAGTTTTTGGAGTTAAATACGCTTACCCAAATGTTTTCACTTCTAATTTTGGCTATTCCGTTCTCCATCTTTGTCACAGTCCTTGGAATGCGCCAATACGCGGAAAAAAATTACAACCGGTTCCCCCTTGCCCAGCTGATTGGCAGCATTATTAACCTGGTTTTGATTCTTGTCCTTTATCAGCGATTTGGAGCCTGGGCGATTATATATTCTTTCGTAATCAACATCATTGTCCAAATATTCTTTGTTTTACCGGGGAAGCTGGAGTTCCGCATAGACCATATTATTCCGACTCTGTCGCTCTGGTTACCGCTGATAATCGGGGTAACTGCTCTGAAAAGCGACACACTCATTATCCGCTCATTCAGTTCTCGTTTAGGTGGTGATTTTATCGTTTATCAAAATCTGATCTCAAAAGTTGCTTCCTTGTCTGCCGGTCTGCTCACTATCGGTATGCAAGTCTTGCTCCTCCCCAATGTCATCGAAAGTATCGCCAAAAAGGAATTACGGCATACCGAAAATTTGGTAAACAAAGCTAAGTTCTACGCCATCTCTCTTTCCGCCGTTCTGGCAGTTGCAATATATTTCTTTGCACCGATCGTCATACGAATTTTGTTCGTCGGTGGCCGATTTACAATTTCTGATTATGAATCTACTGTTCGTCTTATTCCATATTACCTCCTTCCGGTTATTGGCTGGGGAATTGTGAGCGTATTTATGCAACCTCTATATGCCCTCAAAAAGCATGTCCAGATCGGCCTCGTAAACTTGATTTGTTTTGTTCTAGCCTGGGGTATGACGAGCTACATGAGTCAATTCAACATATCTCTGGCGATTTCTGTTGGGCTTACGGTCCTTCTACTAGGATCTTCAATCGGAGCCGAAATTCTCTGGCAAATTCACTTTAGAAAACTCACTTCCCAATGAAAGCATCCGCCGTAATCGTCACCTACAATCGCCCTGAACTTGTTAAACGCCTGGCTGAACAGATAAGAAAATTTGATCCTGATACCGAGTTAGTTGTTATCGACCAATCGGGGAAGGAACCAAACCTATGTCGGGGAAGAAACGAGGGAATCGCCAAGGCTTCGGGGGATATTATCATTTTTTTTGATGACGATGTCGAGATCATGAAAGATACGATCTCCTCACATCTGAAAGAATTTGAGAAACCCAATGTCGTCGGTTGTGCCGGAAGGGTAATAAATGACGGTGAACCAGTACCCACAGAAACAAAAGTCATTGTCGGTGAAGCCAACAGCCTTTTAACCGGCTTCACAAAGAATTTCTGGAGTACCAAAAGACAAACCGTCGAATTTCCGTACGGATGCAATATGTCTTTTAGGAAAATTGCCCTCCTTGCCACAGGTGGCTTTGACGAGAAGCTTCCCGCACCAGCTACCTCTTTTGATGAAATTGATATTGCCCTTAGAATCAGCAACATCGGTCTAATTTCTTTTTCCCCTCAAGCTCTGGTATTGCATCACCGAGCCACTTCCGGGGGAACGAGGGAGAGAGAGGCAATCCGTACAAAACAATACTATCAAGCATATGCAAGGATGGTAAGGAAAAATCTACCGTTTCCGATTTCGCTACTTTCATTGTCAATTCTCAAGATTAGAGTCATAAAAGAAGCTCCCTTCGCCCTGCCCAGTTTATTAAGAGGATTTTTCTTTTGATCACAACTCTCTATATAATACCTTTGTGAGGCAAAAGATTATTATTCTTACTTATTACGCCTTCATTCCGTTACTCCTATTTGTTTTTGGATGCTTATCTCTTTTTGGATACCTCAACTCAAGCGAATACGGAATATTGAACCTCGATGTCCGGGGAGGAAGCTCGGATATCACCACCACCAATCCGGACGAACTACTCAAGGGAGATACTATTTCAGGTAAATTTCACTCACAATATCCCAATTTAGGTATGGTTACTGTCCCCTTCCACAATCAAAATCGTGGCAGCGACGACTTGCTAGAATTCCGTTTAATGGAGGTGGGGGAGTCCGACTGGATTTATCAAGCCGATTACAAAACTGATCAGTTTCAACCACATCAATATTTTCCTTTCGGTTTCCCAACCATATCCGACTCCGACGGCAGAGATTATCTGTTTGAGATAGAGTCTTTGAGGGGAGAAGCAGGCAAAACTGTCTCGTTGGATATGGTCGAGCCGGTGTTCGTAGCTAAATCAACCTTTTCAAAAGATGATTTTTTGAAGGACCCCAATAAACTCTTATATTTTCTTACCAACAAATCTCTCAATATCATAAGGGATAAGAACACCACCCGAAACACACTCTTTTTCTTTCTCCCCCTCATTTTCTATGTGATTTTTTTATTATCAGGCCGGCTAAGTCACCATTTTCTCACCACTGTCACACTTACTTTCGTCCTTTATGACATCTTTCTAATTAAAGGTAAATATGACGCTGTATTCCTGGCGGTAATATTTTTATGGTCACTTACAAGCCGCAGATTTAAATTAGAATCACGTATCTCAGCCGTCATAGCCATGTGCTTTTTGATTCTTACTTCGCTGATAGTTATGCTGGGATATGACGCACCTGCAGAAAAGACCGCTAGCTGGGCATACCTCTTTTTGTTGGCAACAGTCCTCCAGCAGCTGTACGAATTAAAAATGAAGCCAAAAAATCTCATGTCTCTAAAAAGCTTCTTCGCTTTTAACTTAAACAACCACAAACATAAGTATTCCCATTAAGATAAATTAAATGATGACTTTATCCGTAATTGTCCCCACTCTCAACGAAGAAAAAGATCTCTCTCGGTGTCTCGAGTCCTTGAACTATCTAGACGCAACAGTGATTGTGGTCGATTCCGGCTCACAGGATAAAACCGTAGAAATAGCCAAAAAAGCAGGAGCAAAGGTTGTTGAACATCCGTTTGAGAGCTATTCTGCCCAAAGGAATTACGCCGATAATTTGGTGAACGAAGGATGGATTCTGTCAATTGAAGCCGACGTGACTGTGCCCCCTGAGTTGGCTCTGGAAATATCTAAAGCTATCCAGTCAGACAAATTCACCGCTTACAAAATTGAAAGAATTAACAATATTTGGGGGAAGAACATCATGCACTCGGACTGGGGTCCAAAAGATGACTGCCATATCTGGCTATATAAAAAAGGATCTGGCGAATGGAAAAGTCAGGTACACGAAGAATACTTTACCGATGGAAAAACAGGAAAGCTGAATAATCGCCTGTATCACCATAACTACGATTCCATTTCAGAATTCTTGGATAAAGAAAATAGGTATTCAGAACTGGCTGTTAAGCAGCACACTCAATTTCCCTGGTTCTGGCCAATTAGGGATTTTATTAAACGATACTTTTGGAAGCAAGGTTTTCTGGATGGTTACCATGGCCTATTCCTCTCCTATCTTCAAAGCATTTACTTCATTACCCTCTCGGTAAAAAACTGGGAATTTCTACATAAACGAGTAGATGATTAAGAAAATCCTCATCGCCATATTACTGATGGCCTCCGGGTATCTCTTCTGGCACAACATCTCCATATACAATCCCAAGAACGGCTTCGATGGTGAGGGTCACATGAGTTACATAAACTACATCCTGACGAACAATCGTTTACCTCAACCCCATGAGGGGTGGGAACTTAACCAGCCACCTGTCTACTATCTCCTCGCCGCACCCCTTCATTCTTCCGGCATAAAACCTCAGATAATAAACGTCATTTCTTTTTTTATCATTGCCTTTCTTCTCTATCGGCTGACGAAATCATATCTAGCCACTCTCGCTTTCGCTGCTCTGCCTATGTCTAACTATCTGGTACCTCTGATAACGAACGAATATCTTAGTGGATTGTTGGGTATTGTCCTTCTCCTCATTCTCTTGCACCTTAGTATCTCAAAAGGTAAGGATAGACATTTAAAAATCCTATTGTTTGTCAGCTTCGCCCTCGCTTTTTTAACCAAAGTCACAGCTCTGATGTTTATTCCCCTTATTCCTCTTACCTTATTTATAAAAAAGGATAAAAAGTGGATTTCAAGGTCGGTCATTCTTACCCTTATGTGCGTTGCTCTAGTATCACCTCTAATAATTAACAATTTTATCAAGTACGGAAAGCCTTTGGTGATTAATGACGACTTTGTCAAATTCACCGGCAGGGTTTATAAGAGAGATTTATCATTTTTCTTCAGCCCTATGTGGATAATCAAACCAGACCTCTATGACGCCCACAGCTACTCCTTTACTGGTGGTCTCTGGAATACTCTTTGGCACGATGGAGAGCATGTCACCACTCCAGCGGAAGGATTCCAAGCAAAACCGTTTGCTCTCTGGCTATTGGGCTTTCCCTTTCTGGCCATTTCTACTTACGGTCTGTTCCGATTTATAAGAAAGAATCGCAAGCAGGGGATTGTTCTGATTTCCTATCTTGGGCTTTCTCTGATAGTGCTGGTACTCTATAACTTTAGGCTTCCTTACAATAATGTACTTAAAACCTTCTTTGTTTTTCCCATCGTCGTTCCTTATGTCCTGGGGATTGTTGAGGCGGGAAAATCCGGAAAGTTTACCTACATCACTCCTTTCCTGCTGATTGTCCAATATCTGATCATGTACTCATGGTTCTACATCCAGCCTTGGTGGTATGTTGCCCAATGAGGATATACTATACCCATGCCAAGAAAAACCGCTGAAACATACGCTTTCATTGATGCCTCTAATCTTTTTTATGGTGGGGAAAAAAGCCTTGGGTGGAAGATCGACTATCAAAAGCTTCTAAACTATCTCAAAGAAAAATACGGAGTTTCCAAAACCTTCTATTACGCCGGTATTGATATTGGAAAATACCAGCCGACCGAGAAAATCGACCTGGCCCAGCTAATCAAGCATTTCACCGCCGAGCTTGAAAACCCCGACCTTACCGAAGCCGAGATTGTTCTCATCGATAGATATATCCAAAGGGCCAAGTTCTACCAGAAACTGGAGGAATTTGGCTATGAGCTCATCATCAAACCGGTGAAGATCTTCGGGGAGGGGGACTCTCAGACCAAGAAAGCTAACTGTGATGTGGATCTGACCTTTGACCTGATGAGGTATATGTCGCAATACAGGAAGCTTATTATCCTCTCCGGTGATGGTGACTTTGCCCCGGTCCTCCAATATCTAAAAAAGAAACACAAAGAAGTTCATGTCCTCGCCAGGGGTAATCGGACCGCTAAAGAAATGAGACAACTGGCAGGAGGGGACTTTAAAGACTTTACCTATCTTCGCAAACATTTGGAGCAGAAATAGTCTTGATATCAAAAAACGGCACCCCTAAGGATGCCGTTCATGTTTAGTGAGTGAATGTTACCATTTTCAGCTTCGTGAGTCAAGGAGCCATGAGCCCAGACAACCCCATAATATTTGACTTTCAGGTTCAGTTGTAGTATATTCTGAGGCTGTATCATCTAAACTTTCGAACCTTTACATTGGAGGTCTGAATGGCAAAAATCGTAATGTTCTGGGATTGCTCCTACTGCGGGGCAAAAAAAATTCCTGGTTACACTCGTGAGTGTGAAGATGGTTGTGGCCATCCACGACCACGTAAAGTGCACTTCTATCACTCCGATCCACCTACAGAAGCCACTCCAGAGCAAGCCGCGCTTTTCGGTCGGCCTGACCCGAACTGGTACTGTCAGAGTTGTGAGTCGGGAAACCGCGACGAAGATGAGCGCTGCTGGAAATGCGGTGCACCACGCACGGTAAAGTCAGAAGTGCATGAAGTGCGCACTTACCGTGAAAGCGAAGGTTTACCCCACTCAGCCGAAGAGGCCGAAGTCATGGCAGTACTGATTCCTGCTGAGTCTCAGAAAGAATGGCACCCGGCCGACGGTGAAGATCCATATAACCCACAGCCTGAGCCGGAAATACCCATCTCTTATACTCCAGAGCCGCGTGATTACTCGTCGCTCGACCACTTCTCCACCAAGCTGCCTCTTGATCCAAAATCATTATTGGTTAGAGGGGGAGCTGTTCTAGGTGCGATCCTGATCATTTTCTTGGTATATAACATCTTCTTCAATACTCACACCGAGAATGTTCGGGTTTCCGAGATGAATTGGACCCAGTCGGTCCACATCGAAGAATTCCAGACTTTCCATGAAGGTGGGTGGTCGGTTCCTTTCGATGGTCGTGAGACGGATTACTACCAGAAGAAGAGTGGCGTTGAAAAAGTTCACGATGGCTGGAGAACGGATACGGTTCCAGATACATGCTACAGTCTGGAACAAGTCCCTGACATCTGTACCGGAAGCCACAATGTTCCTGATATATGCTATACCGATAACGGTGATGGCTCATCCACTTCTTATTCCTGTCCCAAGTCGGAACCTTACACTTACGCTTGTACTACTACAAAGAACGTTCCGCGCCCTTGCACAAAGGTGGTAGAGGTCGAACTCTACCACTATGAGGATGTTTTCTCGACTTGGTATGAGTACGATATCGACCGATGGACGAATATTGGAGTCTATCCCACATCGGGAGAGGGTAAAAATATCTTTTACGACTCTGTGCAGCCTCAGGGAGAAAAACAGCGGCGCATAGAGGATGGTGGAACATACACCATTACGTTTGTCTCCGAAGACATCGAACCCTTCAGCCGTAATTACACCCTGGCAGAATATCAAACCTTCGAGTACGGGCAAGTACACGAAGTGTTGGTAAGCGCCTTCGGTGTCATTTTGGAAGTTAGATAGTAAGTTACCGCTCCGGTTTATTCCGGGGCGGTTTTTTTATGCGCTAAACTATGAGTGTGGCCAGAAAATATAATTTCAAGAAACACTTACCCCTCATTCTTATTCTTCTTTTGGCAGTATTTCTAAGATTCTTCAACTATTCCGATCGGATAATAGTTAGTCTTGATCAGGGTAGGGATGCTCTCATAGGTATATATTCGGTGGAAAATGGCAAGGCGCCACTGATTGGGCCTCCATCATCAAGCTGGGGTTTTAACTTCGGTCCGCTCTACTACTATTTCATTGTTATTTTTGAGCTCTTTATTCCTCACCTTCTTGCTCCCTGGATAGGCTTCACTCTTTTATCGATCGTCTCTGTTTTTCTAGTTTATAAAATTGGTGAACACACCGACGACAAAGCATTTGGCATTGTGGCCGCGCTTCTTACCGCAGTCTCATTCGCTGAGATAGAAAATTCAGCCAATCTCTTGAACACGGCCTTAGTATCTTTTGCTGTGTTCCTTAGTTTCTTTAGCCTTTCTCAAGTTTTAAACAAGAAAAACATGATATTGTCGCTATTGGTCGGGTTCGGCTCCGGGTTAGCCATAAATTCTCATCTCCAGTCTCTTCCCATTGCATCCCTCGTGTTGATCACCCCCATTCTATTCCCCGGTAAACCGATGGAAAAACTTAAAGTGTTCATTTTTGCATCACTCGGATTTCTGATTTCCTTTATACCAATTCTCATTTTCGAATCTCAGCACTACTTTGCTTGGATAAAAAGCCTCATCGACTACACTCTTCATGGCCAGCAAAAATTTTACACCCCGGTCAGATGGCTAACTGAGGTCACCCAATTTTGGCCGGGTCAGTTTGGCAGGGTTCTCTTTGGAAAAGCGGAGCTGGGAATATTACCTCTCACAATAACGGTTATTGCAGGCTTGCTTGTACTGATTAAAAGAATAAAGATACCCAGGTTGGTAACCGCGACTGGGATAGTACTTGTCTTGGAGGTGCTGTCTGTTCGCTACTACAAAGGCCCAAGGTCACCGGAATACTTTGTCTTTCTCCACTTTTTCATAATTTTCTTCTTTGCCTGGGCACTTTCTACTCTCATCAAACTAAACAAGGTTGTAGGGTTATCGGTATCTGTGGTGTTGATATCCTTCATGATATTGCAGTCGGTCAGTCTCCTAAGTCGACCCTCACATTCGTCCGCTACCCTGGAGATTTTTAGGAATATTGAATTGAACCAGACTGAACCAGTCAGCCTCTATGCACTCCCAAGCTCTCATGAGAATGCTTATACGCTGTATTACTTCCTCCTCAAAACCAGTCTTGCCTCACTAGACGGTGTCCCCCTGGCCATCTGTGACAATCATGATTCTGTAGAAAAGGATAGGGAGTTCTGTCCCCAACAGCACCGCTTATTTAAATCAGGCCGATTCATTCTCTATAACTACTCGGCCTTCAATAAAACGGACCGCACCGTTTATCCTGCCACTCAAATCGATCCCGAGATATTGTATAAGCGGACATATAACAATTATGAGCTAATAAAGTATTAGCTAATGTAAAATTGAAATCTATGACTCAACTCAAAACGGCTGTAATTATTGGAGTTACCTCTCAAGATGGATCGTATCTGGCAGACTTCCTCTTGGAAAAAGGATATAAGGTAGTCGGCACAATTCGCCGCTCCACCACCATGCATCATGAAAATATTGAGCATCTAAAAGGAAAAATAATCCTTGAACCGGCCGATCTCACTGATCAGGAATCAATTAATCGAGTGATGATTAACTATCAGCCTGATGAGGTATATAACATCGCTGCCCAATCTGTTCCCGCAGACTCTTGGAGTCATCCTTTTTACACAGGAGAAGTAACAGCTCTTGGACCTGTGCGTGTTTTTGAAGCAGTCCGTCATTTTTGCCCTAAAGCTCGAATCTATCAAGCCACTTCCAGAGAAATTCTCGGAGGAGTTAGCGGGGTAGATAACGCCAATGAACAAACCCCCATTTTTGCCAACAATCCATACGGCATCGCTAAAGCCTATGCCCATATGATGGTCGACTGCTATAGAAAGTCATACAACATGTTCATTTGTGGAGGTATCCTCTTCAACCACGAGTCTCCCAGAAGATCACTCCACTTTGTCACTCGCAAAATTTCCATGGGTGTCGCCTGCATAAAACTAGGGATAAAGACTCCTCCTGTGAACGAGCTCGGTCAGCCACTTGTTGACAAAGACGGTAAACTTCACCTTGGTGATTTGGATGCTCAAAGAGACTGGGGTTATGCCAAAGAATATGTTGAAGCTATGTGGCTGATGACTCAACAGGAGAATCCCAAAGACTATGTCATTGGAACAAATACAAGCTTCTCAATTAAAGATTCATGCAAATTTGCCTTCGATAGGGTAGGGTTGAGCTGGGAAGATCACGTTATTTCCAACCAAGCACTAAAAAGGCCTACGGAAATTACCGCCATGAAAGGGGATTATTCTCTGGCGGAAAGAGAACTTGGCTGGAAGCCAAGGACCTCAACAAAAGAACTTATGGAGCTTATGGTTGACGCTGACATGGTTTGGCTTAGAAAACACGGCTACAATTAAATTAAATGAAGACTGTACTCATTACCGGTTCGGAAGGTTTCGTCGGTCAACATCTTTGGCGTGAACTGGAGTGCACCGGTTATATCGTTTCGGGGACCACTCTTAATATTCCCGAGAAAGGTCTGTCTGAAAATGTCTACCAGTGTGATATCTTGGACAAGGTTGCTCTCAACGATCTGATCGTAAAACTTAAACCAGATTGCATATTCCACCTCGCTGCTCAACCGAAACCGGGTTTATCTTTTGAAAAACCTCAGTTGACCTTCGAGATCAACACAATAGGTACAATCAATCTCCTTGAGTCGGTAAGGTCCACAAATGAATACATACCCAGAGTTATATTTGTTGGTACATCTGAAGAGCACGGTGTTGTTGATCAGGAAAAACTTCCAATCACCGAGGAGACACCACTTAATCCCATCAATCCCTACGCCATTAGTAAAGTAGCCAATTGGTATTTGGCTAAAGAATACGTTAACTCCTTCGGATTTGATCTGGTCTATATCACCCCTTTTACCCACACCGGCCCCGGACAACTAACTGGATTTTTAGCTCCTGACGTTGCATCACAAATTGTTGAAATCGAAAAATACAATCAGGAACCAGTTGTTATAACAGGAGACCTTTCTGCAAAAAGAGATATGGTAGATGTCCGCGACGTAGCCAGGGCATATCGTCTTCTCATGGAAAAGGGCAGTTCGGGAGAAAGATATATTGTTTCGAGTGGGGAAAGCGTTCCCGTTAAACAGATAGTCGATACACTCATTGGTCTTGCTAGGATCAAAATTGAACACAGGATTGATCCGAAGAGAAATCGACCATCGGACATTCCTGACCTTTACGGTTCTCATGCAAAACTCTCTAGAATAACCGGCTGGGAACCGGAAATTCCTTTAGAAAAAACACTCTCCGATCTGCTGGATTGGTATCGGACACAAGCATAGACGCTCATGCAATTTATTCTTGCCCTATTAAAGACCCGCACATTAAGGGATACCTTTATTAGCTTTATTGGCCTGGGAGCAACCGCCTTTATCGGCTTCATCTATACTGTCATCCTTGCCCGTCATCTTGGCCCTTCTGTCTACGGAGTATATTCCGCCGTAACGGCGCTATCTGCCATAATCTTTGGGCTTGGAGATCTGGGGATTACCTCAAGTTTGATCAATTTCCTTCCAAAACTGCCCGAAAAACGTCAATCAATAATTAATACGTCCTTTATCTTTCAACTATCAATTTGTTTCCTTTCTCTCATTCTCTTTTTTGTCTTCGCAATTTTTCATCAGCTGATCATTCCGGGTTCGACTTTCGGTTATCTCATTCTTGCGGGTGTAATCACCGTTAATTACCTCATCATTGGCTATATTCAAGGAATTTTCGTCGCTAGAAAAAATTTCTGGAGTTACTCACTTAGTCAGATCCTGGACTCGGGCATAAAGATAGTCCTCGTCTTCATACTTTTGTACTTCTCTCGCTTGGATATCGGAACAGCTATATCTGCCAATATCGTCTCCACCCTGATCGCCATTATCATTACCTTCGGTGCTGATCTGTTAAAGATTAAGCCCGTGTTTGAGAGAGCTACTTTTTCCCTTCTCTTTGCTTTCGCCAAATGGATCGCCGTCTCAAAAGTTTTTTCGGTATTGATATCCAGGATAGACATCATCCTGCTCAATCTCATGGTCTCCAGTTACTCTGCAGGCATTTACTCTGCTGCCAGCCGCATCACTCTTCTGTTCGCCCTTCTGCTGGGAAGTCTCAACGCAGTTGTCAACCCACGTTTTTCGGGGTTTGATACTCCCCAAAAAGCTCTGATTTATATCAAAAAATTATTCCTTTTTGTCTGCGGCATTGCCCTTCTCATGCTCATTACCATCGTTCTCGCCGGACCTATAATTAAGCTTGTCTTTGGGAATAGTTATGCCGAGGCAATCCCGGTATTCCAGTATCTGACTCTTGCTATGATCCCATTCCTTTTTTCACTCATAACAACGCCCGCCATTATCTACACCTTTAATCGACCGGATTTCTATGCCAAAGTCACTGCACTCCAGGTAATTTTGTTGGTAATTATTGAACTGATCTTCATTCCAAAGATTGGCTACTTTGCGCCGGTGATTGCGACAGGAGCTACAAACTTACTGGTAATGATCATTTCTGGAAATAAACTTTACCAACTACTTAAAGTAAAACAATGAACACTAGTAAACTTGGTTGGACTGATAAAAGCGGTCGCATACTCGAGCAGGCGAGTAGTCTGGACCGCTATAACCGTTGGCTGGTCGGAAATTTCAAAAAATATCTCAATGGCAATCTTCTCGAAGTAGGTGCTGGTCTAGGAGGGTTGGCTAAATTTCTCCCCTCGAAAAATTTATATCTTTCAGACCTTAATCCCGAATACTTTGAATATCTGAAAAAAGAATTTGGAGCAAAAACTATTCTTCTGGACATCGAAAAAGAATCCCCAAAACAATATTTGAATTATTTTGACTCAATCCTCTCCAGCAATGTATTCGAGCATATTGAAGACGACCGTCAGGCTTTCGCCAATTCATTCAAATTATTAAAAAAAACCGGTTACCTGTTACTCTTCGTTCCCGCCAGACCGGAGATCTTCGGCAGTCTTGATAAGGACATGGGACATTTCCGTCGCTATACCCTGGAAGAAGTCTCGCAGAAGGCAACATCCTCAGGATTTAAAATAGTGGAACTAAAATACGCCAACTTTCCCGGCTACTTCACCTGGTGGGGCAGGGGAGTACTACTCGGTAAGCTCATCAAAAAATCGGGGAAGTCCCAAGCGGATAATTTTCTTGGTCGCATATTCGATCAATTTATCACCCCGCTATTATCTCTGGAAAAATTTTACCGACCTCCATTTGGTCAAAGTGTCTTTCTTGTTGCTCAAAAGCCCTAGTCGAACAGGTTGTACCTGAGTATGCACCATAGTGCCATTACCCCATCTTTCCAACCGATCTTTTTACCTTGCTCGTAACTACGACCGTGATAGCTAATACCCACCTCAAAAACCCTACATTTCATCTTGGCGATCTTGGCCGTAAACTCCGGTTCCATCCCAAAACCGTTTTCTTTTAAAGCAATTCTTTTAGCAACGTCGGCAGTGAACATCTTGTATCCGGTTTCCATATCGGTCAGGTTTAAGTTAGTGAACATGTTGGAGATCAACGTCAGGGAGTTATTTGCCACCATGTGCCAGAAAAAATGCACTCTGTGGGGTTTTTCTCCCATAAATCTACTCCCGTAAACCACATCGGCCTCACCTTCTTGGATTGGTCTTATAAGTTGGATGTAGTCCTTGGGATCATACTCTAAATCGGCATCTTGAATAATCACGACGTCACCGGTTACCTCTTTCAGCCCCTTCCTCATTGCAGATCCCTTCCCTCCGTTTTTTTTGTGAAAGACTTTGACACTCACACCGGAGATTTTTTTCTTTGACCACCTTTCGATGATCTCCTTAGTTTTATCCGTCGAGCCGTCGTTGATGATAATGATCTCTTTTTTTATAGCACCTAACTTAACCGCAACTACTCGCTTCAGTATCTCGCCAATAAACGATCCTTCGTTATACGCTGGGATGACAATAGAAAGCGTTCTTACCATATGCCATAGTTTATCAGCTACACCACCTTTTTTGGAGGATTCTGCAAAGTACCCCACACGGACTTAATGATCCCATTTACATTGGAGCCGGCATCTCCCTGACAAAAAGTAGCTCCCGGTTAGGCGTTTTCTTTGTGTCCAACGGATAAATTGTCCAACATCACCACCTCGTCTCCTCTCTTGATCATTTCCTCTACGCAAACTCCTCCAATGTAACCGGCACCACCGGTAACCAGGTATTTAGACATAAAGATATAATAAGGTCATGGTTGCAATAATGACAATCGTAGGCTTCTTCTTGCGGCTCATCGGCTCTAACCAAAGTTTTTGGTTGGACGAGGGTGCTTCACTAGAAATAGCCCTTACGCCCCTAGCCTCATTTGTCACCAAAATGGCCAGTGATTTTCACCCACCCCTGTTTTACCTTCTGCTAAAACTATGGCTCCCCTTAGCCGGTCACTCTGAATGGCTGATCAGATTACCCTTTATCCTCATTGGTACCGCCACCATTCCTGCAGTCTATTTTCTTGTCAAAGAAATAGTCGATTCAAAAAATCACATGGCACCTCGTCTGGCTCTGATCTTCTTTTGTCTGAGTCCGTTCCACATCTACTACTCGCAAGAGCTACGCATGTATTCCCTCAATGCTCTGCTGACCGTGCTCTCATGGGCTTATCTGCTCCGCTCTCAAAAAAGATCTCACCCCAAGTACCTGATTTTCTTTACCCTCTTTAATGCCCTCAACATCTACACATTCTACGGAGCATTCTTTAATCTGGCCGCCCAATTCCTGTTCATAATTTTTTCTCGGAAAAAAATTCTCCCCCTTCTTGCCTCCTTAGTCGTTTCTTTTGCCCTGTTCGCTCCTTGGTTACCAACAATGCTCGAGCAAACCAAAGTTGGTGGGTATTTAAAAAGCGCCCTTCCTGGCTGGTCGGCTCTATCAGGAAGTCTGGATTTTAAATCTTTGATGTTGATCCCCCTGAAACTTTTGTCCGGCAGGATCAGTTTTACACCGAAGATCGTTTACTATGCTCTTGGAGGATTGATATCTGCCATTTACATCTTTCTGGCAGCATTCGGAGCCAAAGAAAAAAGACATGCAGTTCTTGCCACCTGGGTGATTGTCCCGCTGATAATTGCCTCGGTCGTTGGTCTGAAAACCCCCGTCCTCGGTTACTGGCGATTTCTTTTCATTCTCCCTGCGGTAATTTCCCTCTCAGCCATCGGCTTGTCGAAGTTTTCCCTCTCGGTCGGAGGAGTCACCTTTTGGACACTTGTCATTCTCACTCTGATTCCTACACTGATCACCTGGGGAAATCCCATCAATCAAAGGGAGGACTGGCGCCGGCTATCAAGCTACATCAATCAGCCACAGTCCCTCGTCGTCGTTAATTTCCCGGCACCCTTCGCCCCCCTTAAATTTTATTCGCCCCAAGCCGATTATTATTTCACCCAAAAATCTCTAGGCTCTCCGAGAGCAGATCTTATTGAAACGATTTCTATACCAGCCTCAAGCAAACTGAGAATATTTCTCCTCGACTATCTCTCCGATCTGACCGATCCCCAGAGAACTGCCCAAAAGGCACTCGAGACGGCCGGCTTCACCAGGGTGGGGGAGAGATCATTTAAAAATATTGGGGTTGTTTACGAGTACCGACCTCCTGCAAAGGCAAGCAATTAGAACCGCACGAGTATAATAAAAGAGCCCAACAACTCTATGAAGATAGGAATTGATATATCTCAAGCCATTTATGGCACAGGTGTTTCGGTCTACACAAAAAACCTGGTGACAAGCCTTGTCCACTTGCATCCTGAAGATGAATTTGTTCTTTTTGGTGGATCCCTCAGGAGAAGGTCTGAGCTGACCACCCTGGCCAAGAAACTTAAAGGTACTCCTAAGATCTTCCCCTTTCCACCCACGCTGATGGACTTCATTTGGAATTCACTTCACGTCCTTCCCGTGGAAAAATTGATTGGGAACGTTGACATTGTTCACACTTCTGATTGGACAGAACCACCCTCGCACCTACCCAAAGTAACTACCGTCCACGACTTGATACCTTTCAAGTATCCTCAAACCACCACGGACTCTATTCGCCAGGCGCATAAGAAAAGACTTCATTGGGTGACCAGGGAATCCGGCAAGATCATAGCCGTCAGCCGTTCCACTAAAGAAGACCTCATCTCAATATTAAGAATTCCTGAAGATAAGATAGTTGTTATTCCCGAAGGCGTTGAACCCAGATACACTCCCCAGCCTCTTGAGCTCATCGATCAGATCAAGCGCAGATACAAAATCAAAGGAGACTACATTTTTTCCCTCTCCACTCTTGAGCCCCGCAAGAATCAAGCGGGTTTAATCAAGGCCTTCGAGATTGTCAAAAGAACCTATCCCGACCTCACCCTCCTAATCGGCGGACGTACCGGCTGGGGTGAACTCCCTGTTCCCGTGGAAGGTGTGATAATGCCCGGCTTTATCTCAGATAACGACTTACCCGTTCTTTACTCCGGAGCACTCGTTTATGCCTTACCTAGCTTCTATGAAGGATTCGGCCTGTCTCCTCTACAGGCAATGGCTTGTGGAGCTCCAGTAGTCACCTCAAACGTTTCTTCAATGCCGGAAGTGGTTGGAGATGCCGGAATTCTGGTCGACCCTGCGGATCCCCAAAATATCGCCGCTGGTATAATCACAGCTGTCGGTAAAAGAGGCAAACTCAGGGAGCTTGGTTTTGCCCAAGCGGCAAAATTCACTTGGGACAAAGCGGCAGAAAGCACTTACTCCGTCTACCAGGAAGTATTATCCAAACATCAAAATAAATGAACATCGGGTTTGATATTAATGAGGCCAACATCCCTCAAAGAGTTGGAGTTAATCAAGTTGCCTACAATATCTTTGTCCACATGGCCAAGGAGTTGGGAGAGAATGATAAGCTGATCGCTCTCTCCAAGGAACGCCCTCTTCCTGATATGCCCGAAGGTAATGAAAAACTAAATTACGAAATTTTCGGGAGCAAAAAAGCCTGGGTCTTTACCAGTCTTACAAAAAGGCTCTGGACGGGAAAGCCAAAAATAGATGTTCTCTTTAGCCCCAGCCATTACGCTCCTCTCTTCGCCCCCACCAAACAAGTAATCTATTTAATGGACATGTCTTTCGAAAGATTTGGTACAGAGTACTTTACCTCCTATGACATCAACCAACTAAAAAAGTGGACACCCCTGTCAGTCAAAAGAGCCAAAAAAGTTATCACTATCTCGGAGTTTTCTAAAAACGAGATCGTCAAACTCTATGGTACGAATCCAAATAAAATAGAGGTGGTCTATCCTGCTTTTGACAAAGAGATATACCATGGTAAAGTCCCCAAGACCAAGATCCTCTCTGTCAAGAAAAAATACGACATTAACGGCAGCTACTTGCTTTACTGGGGAACTCTTCAGCCCAGAAAGAACATTGTTCGCCTGATTGAAGCCTTCGCCAAGCTGGATTCTCCTCGTCTCAAACTCGTCATTTCCGGTAAAAGGGGTTGGTTGTTCGAACAGATCCTGGAGCAATCAAAAAAATTGGGTATAGCTGACAGGGTGATCTTTACCGGTTTTGCTCCCAATGATGATCTTCCGGCTCTCATTAAGGGTTCACGAGCATTTGTTCTTCCCAGTCTTTATGAGGGATTCGGTATTCCGGCTGTTGAAGCTCAGGCTGTCGGAACCCCGGTCGTCGTTTCCCGGGTCAGCTCACTTCCTGAGGTTGTGGGTGAATCAGGTATCTATATAGATGAACCCACCTCAGCAAATTCGATTAAAACTGCCCTCGAAAAAGCCTTAGCCTTGTCTAAAACGGAAAGGATCGCCATAATTAAAGCAGGCAAAGAAAACGCCAGGCGTTTTGACTGGAGCTTATCTGCCAGAAAAATTATTGCTATTCTTAAGTCAGTATGAAAATTGCAAATTTAGTAGTATCGGATAAAGGAATATATTTTGTTAACAAGGATGGGGGGAAACTAAAGACCGGCGCAGCCCTGGGAAAGATCCTCAATCGCTTTTACAGCTATCTTTTAGACCTTAAGCTATTACTTCTCAATATTGTCGGTTTAATTCCCAGCCACACAATCAGAAATTTTTGTTATCGACTCTCCGGTCTCAGACTGGGCAACAAAGCCACCATCCACATGGGAGCTAAGTTCTTTCAGCCTAAAAATATCTCCATCGGGGAAGGCTCCATCATCGGCCAGGGAGTATTCCTGGATGGACGTGCACCATTAAGGATTGGTAAACACTGTGACTTCGCTACAGATGTCATGATCTACAACTCCGAACATGATCTCTCTGACCCCTCGTTCAACGCTACGGAAGAGCAGGTCACCATTGGAGATTACGTCTTCGTCGGCCCCAGAGTCATAATTCTCCCTGGGGTAAAAGTTGGGGATGGAGCCATCATCGCAGCCGGTGCTGTTGTCACCAAGGACGTTCCTGAAAAAACCATTGTCGGTGGGGTTCCCGCAAAAGTGATCGCCGTCAGGCCATTGAAAGAATATAAATATAAATTAGGTCGCCCGAGACTTTTTCAATGAAATTGAAGATCACACTTGCACTGATTTTGTATATCCTGGGGGCGGTCTACCTGATGTCTCCCACTCCTCAAGTACCCGACCTGGATGGGGGAGTCAGATCCGATGAACCAGGGGACACCTGGCAGAATCCGGACCAAAAAGCTTTTTATACCAACAGGGTCAGAGGTGAAGTCATTCCTGAAATGCAAGAAAAATACTCCTCAAGTATTTTTGGTATAACCATCCCCACTTATAGATTGAATTACCGTCCGGAAGAATCATATCAATACGTCCGCGACCAGGTAAAAAGCTACTATCTCGAAGAAATTATCTATCCCTTCAAAGAATCTCTCTTTGTTAATGGCTGGGAACCCACTAACTCACCCGAATTCCGCCATCTCGAAGACAAGAACAAACCAAGGGTAACTTTTAAGACCATCACCTATCTCAGCAAGATCACCCTTGTCCCAGTGAACTCTTCCGTTTGGGCCAGGCTCCTTGTTTGGGCATTGGTTTTTCCCGCCGGATATCTCACCTGCCTTTCGCTTAAACGGTCAATCAAAGTATGAAGGTCGACCTTTCCATAGTTGTCATTTCCTTTAACACCAAGGACATCACTCTTAGTTGTCTCGACTCGATTATCAAACACACCAAGGGGATTGTCTACGAAATTATCGTTGTTGAAAACGGTTCGAAGGATGGGTCTCTCGAAACTTTGAAAGAATATTCAAAAACCAATAGCTCTGTTTCTCTGCTTAACCCCGGTGAGAATTTGGGCTTTGGTAAAGCCAATAACCTTGGCGTCTCAAAGTCCTCAGGTGAATACATTCTCTTTTTGAATTCGGACACTCTTCTCATCGACAATGCTCTCAAAGAAGTCATGGATTTTGTAAGAACAAAAAAAGATCTGGGGGTTTATTCATGCCGTCTTTTAAATCTCGATCGTTCTCTGCAGCCTTCAGGAGGACATTTTCCCAACCTACTGAACCTCTATGCCTGGCAGTTTTTCATTGATGACCTGCCCTTCATTGGAAGTCTCATTCCCTCATTCCATCCGCAAAGAAGTAGCTACGATAGGGACAAACAGCTTGACTGGGTGACAGGTGCCTTCATGGTCGTTCCCAGGAAAGTATTCGATCAGACTGGGGGATTTGACGAAAAGATCTTTATGTACACCGAAGAAATGGAACTGACTTACAGGATTTCCAAAATTAACTTCAAAACATATTTTAAAAAGTCGCCCACCATCGTCCACCTCGGTGGAGCATCCGGCGGATCCTACCTTGCTCTTACCAGCGAGATCAAATATATGCTTTATTTTTGGAAGAAACATAAGCCACACTGGCAACTCCCACTTGTCAGATTTGCCTTCTTCTGCGGCTCATTGCTTCGCTGGTTATTATTTGGGATAATCAAAGGAGATGAAAAAAGCCGAAGGACCTATTCTGAAGCTCTTAAATTCCTTATATAAATACGCCGTTGCCGCGTTATTTATTTTCATCCCTCTTTATCCAAAGTTCCCTTTGTTTAATGTCCCTGGCACATATGTTGCCATTCGTGCGGAAGATTTTTTCATTGGAGTGGTTTTTGGACTCTTGGTTTTGAAGATTATCGCCGAGAAAAAAGTCCGCCTGCCCTCGATCACTCCCCAGATCGCCATCTTCTTCTTTGTTGGCCTCGTCTCCACTCTCTCCGCTATTTTGATAACTAAAAATGTCCAGCCACTTCTGGTCGTCCTTCATTACCTCCGTCGTATTGAATATATTCTCGTCTTTTTCCTTGTTTATTACGCCGGCAGGAAAGAAAAAGATCGCTTCTTCTATCTCCAGCTTATTCTCCTTCCGGTCATCGGCGTGTTCGTTTACGGTATCGCCCAGCTGTATTTCAATGCACCGGTGATCTCTACTATGGATAGCGAAGCCAGTAAGGGCTTGGCTCTCACCCTTCGTCCGGGAGTTACCCTCTCCAGTACCTTTGCCGGTCACTACGATCTGGCTGTCTACCTTTCCATGATCATGATCTTTCTTGCCTCCATCTCCGCCCACTTCACTTCTTGGTTACGCCGACTTCCGTTCATCGCCTCCTTTTCCATTGTTTTATGGCTCTTTATGCAGACCGGATCCAGGATCAGTTTGGCAGGTCTAGTCGTTTCGGTCGCCCTGGTCACTCTTTTATATCGCCGATATCTTTTGGGATTTGTCTTTATGTTGATCATCGGTATCGGAGTCGCCACCTCTCCGGCGATCATGAACAGATTTATTAACATCTTCAACGTGTTTATTAGTCAAGCCTCCTCTGTCAATGTTGTCCATCCTGTCTATGCTCAGCCCGACGCCGTACAGGCAACCATCACTCCCGCACCCACTCCGACTCCGGAAGCTCTCAGACCTATTCAAGAGGACAGATCCACCAGTATCCGCTTTGATGTTGAATGGCCCCGCGCCCTGCGCGCTTTCTACAAAAATCCTTTCTTGGGCACCGGCTATTCCTCACTTACCATAGCTACAGACAATGACTACCTCCGCGCACTGGGCGAGACGGGTTTACTTGGCTTCCTTGCTTTCATCTCTGTCCTTATCGGCCTCTTTAAAGCCCTTAAACACAGACTGTCACACAATGGTATAGATAAAATAATTGCCGTTTCCTCTCTCGGTGTTTTTGTCTTCTTCATGGTCACCGCTCTTTTCCTTGACGTCTTTGAGGCGAGTAAGGTCGCCATTCTATTCTGGGCATTTATGGGGTTAGCAATTAGCCCTCAAAAATCATGAACAAAACAAAAATCTTTCTCGTTTCGCTGGTATTAATACTGGCAGCAGCAGTTCGCCTCTACAAGATCGA